>Ga0307376_10000796_pt1 | contig 37144 bp, 63 predicted proteins | sample TR2MG_FD_202536 | JGI IMG/M metagenome (GOLD analysis project Ga0307376, IMG submission 202536) | Soil microbial communities from Risofladan, Vaasa, Finland - TR-2 | ecosystem: Environmental > Terrestrial > Soil > Coastal area > Acid sulfate soil | place: Finland: Risofladan, Vaasa | collected...
TATAAAATATATGCATAATTGTAGTGTAGATGAGGGATCAAATCCCTTTGCTTATTTCAGTAAGATTGTCCATAATGCTTTTTTAAATTTTATCGCAAAACAGAAAAAACATTCTAATATTAAAGACATGTGTTATAAGAACTTAGACTTTTTGATTGAAGACAGTTGTTATGAGAAAGGTTCGGAAGCACAATTTTTTAACGTAACAGCTATTGATTATCAAGTCATTAGAGGAAAGAAGAAAAAAAAGAGGAGAAAGAGAAAGAAGAAAGTGGATAGCAAAGTAAAAACTGGAGAATAATAACAGGAGAAATTTGTGAAGAAGTTAATTGTTACAGATACACATTGTGGACTATATCAAGATTCTGATAAATGGCTTGATATAGTTTTGCAGTTTTTTAAGGACATTGTATTATACTGCCATAAAAATGAGATCCATGAGGTTTTCCATTTAGGAGACTTTTTCGATAATCGTAAAAGTCTTAATACTAAGACTCAACATATAGCACACCGTATAGCTAAAGTCCTTGGAGTTGGAGGACTTCACACCAAAATAATAGTAGGCAATCATGATTGCTACTTCAAAAATCAAATACATCCAACCAGCTTAGAACTTTTTAACAAATATTCTCATATAGACATTATAGATGAACCTACGGTAGTGGACGATGTTTTACTAGTGCCTTGGGGTTTGCCTATAGAATTTGACTCTAATTCTAATCCTAAATATTGCTTTGGTCATTTTGCTATCAATGGTTTTCATATGAACGATAGCTATATATGTAAGACTGGTATGGATGTTGCGAAGTTTAAAGATTTCGAATTGGTTCTAAGTGGGCATTTCCACACTCCTTCTAAACAAGGTAATGTTACATATCTAGGTGCGCCATATGGTCAAACATTCCATGATGTAGATGGAGTAAGAGGATTCTATACCTTTGAAGATGGGAAGCTGGATTTTATAGAATATGAAAAAGCCCCGAAGTTCAAAAAGATCCGTACAGATAACTATGTACAGGCAATAGATGAAGGTCAGATTACAGGAAACGTAGTAAGATTAGTATTTGTCACCGATCATGGAACGGTAAAGAATCAAAATATACAGGATGCAATTTTAGAGCAAGAGCCATTTGCCTATTCTATTGATTTTACGAAGATTGAAAGTGAAGAGATGGAAGCAGATGAAACGGTAGTAGAAAACAGACAACAAATGATAACAGAGTATCTTACTAGTCAAACATATCCAGAGAATATTAAAGTTCCTGTACTTGTAGGAATGTTTAATAAGCTATTGGGAGAAGCAGATGAAAATTAAAAAAATGTTATGTTGGTTATTTGGTCATAAGAATGTTACTAGTAATAAATATTTTCCAAGTATTGATGCGATTATAGTTAAAAGATGGTCACAAACGAATAAATGTGTTAGATGTGGAAGTGAAAAAACATTCACATATTTTTTTGATGAGGAATAAATGAAGATAAATTGTAAAGAAATAGCTTTTAAAAATTTTCTATCTTTCGGTTCAAAATGGATGGATGTACCATTGCATAATGGTTTGAACTTTGTTACTGGATATGATGTCTCAAGAAACAAGTCAAATGGTGCTGGTAAAAGCTCATTTCTGGAGTCTATTATCTTTGCTTTGTATGGGAAGACCGCAAGGAATATAAAGAAGGAACAGATAGTCAATTGGAAGAATAAGAAAAATTGTGAAGTAGTATTTCGGTTTGATGTTGGCAATACGGAGTATGAAGTAATGAGATCCATAAAGCCTGATAAGCTAGAGGTTTACAAGAATGGGTCTTTGATGTCTCAAGATGCTCATGTTAAGGATTATCAGAATATGTTTGAAGAAGACATTTTTGGTATGGACTTGAAAATGTTCACTAGCCTTGTGCATAGTAATACTAATTCTTCTGCTAATATCCTTTCAATGAATAAACCAGAAAAGCGTAAGCTAATGGAGCGAATGTTTGACCTTACTATATTCTCAAGGATGAATCTTATCTGTAATGAGAAGCTACAGAATATTATAGGAAAGACAAGAGAAACGGAACTCAAGATTGAATCGCATTTGGAACAGGTAGAGCAAGCTAAACAGATGATAGAAAAATTTAAGGATGAGATAACTAAGAAAGCCAGAATTGAAAAAGAGTTAGCTGATTTGTTATTAGCATTTAAGGAGCTTGTTGATGATCATCTTGGAATAGAAGAAGAGATTGAAGATTTATCTAAGAAGATTGAGTTAGCTGAAAAATCATTAACTAATAAAGTCCAGTTAATTGAAACTAAAGAGACAGAGATAAAGGTAAAGGCAGAGCGTGTTAAGAAGGATATCGAAGAAGCAAAGAAGCTGGATAATATTATTGAAGAGAATAAGAAGCTGGAAAAGAACATTGCTAAACTTGAGAATGAACAAGGAGATATAGAGCAATTAACTAATAAGATTGCTTTACTCAAAAAACATAAAGGAAATTGCACAGAGAATAAAGTAAAGTATACGGAGCTTGTTAGTGGAATTGAAAAGGAACTTATAGAGCTTAAAGCGGATTTAAAGAATTGTGAGAAGAGCCGTGATCTTTTAAAAGAAGGAGTTTGTCCTGTATGTGGTACAGAGGTTACAGATCCTAATAAACATTACGGTAAAGAGATTGGTTCAATCAAAAGGAAGATTACTACTAGGGAAAACAAATTAGGTTCTCCGTTAGAAGACATACGAATGTTAGATATAGAAATGGGAGGTTATGATACTGAAATTGACGCTTTTCAAGACCTCAAGGAATATCTTCTAAAGTTAAAAAGTCAGATCCAGAATGTGACTCAAAAAGACAGTAGTGAACTTCAAGAGGAATCGGATGCATATATTAAAAATTTGAGTATTCTGTCTGCAAAGAAAAGAGATTTAAAAAATGCTACAGCACAAGAAGTATCTCCCATACATAATAAATGGATGGATTTGACAGAAGAGTTTAAGAAGATCAAAGCCAAAGAAAAAGAATTAGAGGATCTACAAAAGGAAGTTAGTATTGAGCAAGAGAATATAAAGTCATTTGAAAAAATGATTGAGGATCAACATAATAAAATTGAAGAACTTAATAGAAAGTCAATAGAGTTAGGAGAATTCATGAAGAAGTTCCATACTCTAAGGGATTATCTCAATGCTATCAAAGGGCAATTGAAGGATGAGAAGATTAAACAGCATATGATATCAAGGATCATGCCGTACTTGAATCAGCAAGCCAATTACTACTTGTCAGAAGTCGATTATGCTTTCTATGTGAAGATAGACAAGTGGTTAGACATTGATATCAAGGGGCCAGGGATTGCTAACGCTACCTATGACTCATTGAGCGGTGGAGAACGCAGAGGAATTGACCTAGCTATTCAGCTTGGATTCTTGGACATTGCCAGAACACAAGCAGGGATCTTTCCAGACCTATTGATATTTGATGAATTGCTTGATAGCAGTATTGACGGTCAAGGAATTGGAGAAGTGTTAAAGATAGTAAGGGTAAAGCAAAAAGAAACTAATGGGAAATTTTTCATTATCTCTCATAGATCAGAAATTGATAATGAGTTGATAGATCATAACTATCATGTCATAAAAGAAAATGGGTATAGCCGTGTTGAATTATGAAGAAAAAAGATCTAAATAATGAAAATTTTGAAAATATTATAGCACTTCATAGTACTGATAGAAGATTAGGTGGTAATGTGATTTGGATATTTAGATGCTTGTTATGTGATAATATTTTTGAAGCAAGTACTTCTGATGTAAAAAAAATAAAATCTTGTGGATGTTTAAGAAAAAAACATGGGCATAGAAGAATAGATGGAGATTCACCTAGTAGAACATATGTTTCGTGGATATCTATGAAACAAAGATGTTTTAATAAAAATCATCCTTCTTATAAAAATTATGGTGGAAGAGGTATAATGATATGTGAACGCTGGATGGTGTTTGAGAACTTTCTAGAAGACATGGGAGAACGTCCAGAAGGAATGACTTTAGATAGAATAGATAATGATGGTAATTATGAACTTGGAAATTGTAGATGGGCTACACATTTTGATCAACAGATAAATAGTAGAAATTGTATCCTTACTAAAAATAAAGTTAAAAAAATTAGATGTGAGGAGAATGTAAGTCAAGAAAAAATAGGAAAAAAATTCAATGTAAGTAAATCTACGATATCTAAAATTAGAAGGAATAAAAGTTGGGTAGAGATATGAGCTTTATGAGACATCAGGTTGAAGAACATTCTCCAGCATACGGAGATACAGCAAGACGTATTGCTGAACATGCAGAAGAAATAGATATAGCAATACATAGACGTATTATAAGAAATATGGAAGCAACTGAACACGTTAATGATTATGAGGAATATGAAGAACCAGAAGAAAAAAAGATATTTGGAGGATTGGAAAGTGCTGTTGCTTTTGCTACCGTTATACAAAATAAATTTCCTAGAAGACTTTTATGTGGAAGTTTGGCATTGATGTTATATGAAGCTATTCCAAAAAGAAAGATTGGAGATCTTGACTTTGTATCATATGAAGTAAATGTAAAAGATGATGAGGTTGTATCATTGAAATGTTCTACTCCACATAAGCATTGTTTATTTTTATCTTCATCTGTTAAAGAAGGAGAAACAATACATGGACTCAAGTTACAAAATTTAGATCAAATGATATATTGGAAAAAGAAATATGGAAGAGAACGAGATTTAAAGGATTTGGAGGGTTATATGAAGAGCCAATATTTTAAAGAAGAGGAGTTTCTAATAGACCTATAAGGAGATCAGATGCCTAAAGAAAAAGAGAACCTTGATTTTTTTGAAAAGTTAAAAAAGAACATAAATAAAAATGTAACAGGAGTCCATGCTTCTGTAATGTCTCAAAGTAAATTAGCTAAAGATAGATTTTCTGTTAGTACGCCTTGTAAGGACTTGAATAGGATTTTATCAGGTTCATTATATAAAGGTATTCCTTCACGTAACTTAGTTGCGGTCATCGGGCCAGAACATACGATGAAGTCAAGTTTCATGGTACTTTGTATGGTCAATGCTCAGAAGCAGGGATATAAGCCTATTATTATAGATACTGAAGGTGGTTGTGATGAAGCATTTTGTAAGAGATGGGGTCTGAATACTGATGATTTATTTTATATCTATACTCCTTGGATTAGCGAAGTTAAATCCATCATTGCTCAAATTAAAGAATCAGGTGAAGAGAAACTAGTCATTGGTCTTGATTCAGTAGGTGGATTGGATAGGCTTAAATCATATAAGGATGCTTTGGATGGTGAACCAAAAGCAGATCAGGGATTACTACAAAAGGAAATTCGTAGTACGTTGAAGCTCTTTTTAAATGTTTGTATTAATCAGAATTCAATTGGAATTGCTACTGGACATTATTATGGTAAACCTTCTAAAGTTCCTATGCCAGATCAAATTGGTGGAGGAAAAGCAATGAAGCTATTTCCGTCTATCATTATAACATTGAAAAAAGAACCTTTGATTGAAGTTAAAGGTGGGCTTGTACTTGGTAATAAGATTACTGCTACTACTTTGAAAAATAGAATGTATCCTCCATTTCAGACATCTACAGTTATGATTGATTACAAAGATGGAGTACAGGAATTTGCTGGACTTGTTGATTTAGGAGTGGATGCCGAATTAATTGAAAAGAGTGGATCATGGTATAGTTATAAAGGTGAAAAACTAGGACAAGGTATTCTTAATGCAACTAAGGCACTTTCAGAAGATGGGTTTGATGATCTTCTCAAAGATATAGATGGTTGGCTTGCAAATACAGGATATTCAAGCGTTAGCCAAGAGATACAGAAAGCAGAGGAATTACTACAAGATGAAGAAGTTAAAGAACCAAAGAAGTTAAAAACTGTGATAAAGGAGGAGTAATATGCCATACATTAAACAAGAAGCGAGACATAAATTCGAAAAACCGATTAAGGAATTGTCTACATATATTTCTTCTAAAGGAGATTTAAATTATGTAATTAGTGAGATGGTAGGTCAGTTATTACTCAGAGGTGAAATAGGATATACGTCTATCTCTAATTGGATTGATGGAGTACATGGAGCAGAAAGGGAATTGACTAGAAGGTTACTTAATCCTTATGAGGATTTGAAGATAGAAGAAAACGGAGATGTTCCAAGTTTTGAAGTAATACTACGGAGGATGAAATGAGACAAATAGAATTTCAAAAGTTAAGAGAATTTGAAGACGAAGATGACATGGAAGATTTAAAAGAAGGTGATATTTTTTTATATGGTAAAAATGTAATTGGGCAAAAACAACATAAGACGATTGGAGATGCAATATCTTATTATAAGGTTGTTTCTAAAGTAGGAAAAGATATTTCCTATGCTCCAATATTTGATAATTTAGAAGAAGATAAAGAAAAAGAAAACTAAATAAGAGTGGTTTCAGCAAAAACTATACTGGATATTATAGGTTCGATTCCTATATACTTCTTACAGGAAGTATTAATAGCCACTCTGTAACTAACAAGGAGGTAGTAAAATGGATCAAAAGACAGAAGAAAAACATGGAGTAAGTTTGTTCAAAATTGATTACGAAATGGATGGACAGGATAGTATCTGGTCTGCTGGTATTGTTGCGACAACTAGCGAAGAAGCAGTTAAATCATTAGCTAAATTTCTTAAAGAATCAATTAAGGGATTTAAGGGATTTAAGATTGATACGTTGTCATGGCAGGGAGCAGTTCATCATTTAAGTGAAAATGTTAGAGAAAAGATTGTTGCTGGTACACCACCACAAAAGGTAGAAAAGAAAGCTACAAAAGTAACAAAAAAGAAAATACTTCCAAAGGAATAAAAAATGATAGGTATATTTACCAAATCACCAGATGAGGTATTTTTGGAGAAGCTTAATCTACCATTTCAATTACTAGAGGTGGGTTCAAATGTCGCTAAGATAGATGGTCTTTTTCTTGATTGGGTTCCACCTACTCTTGAAAAAGACTTTATCTATCAAGCGCAATTGGTAGAGAGATATATTAAGAAGATACCTATAGTCATTTTCGATAGGCATTTTTCTGTTACTCACCAAGAAGCTTCTTGGATGAAAAAATTCAAGACATTTATGTTTGAGCCAGCATTGTTAACAGGTAGATCGGAATTCACATATTTACCTGAATGGGCTTCTTACTATTCTGTTTTAGATAATGATGAGGATAGAAAGTATAATGTTATTGACATATCTAAAAATTTAGAGTATAGGATAGAATCATTTGAAAAATGGTATGCGGAGTATGCTAGGTTGTTTCCAGATAAGAAAGTAGCTTACTACACTAAGAATATAGCAGACTTTAAAAAAGAAGAGTATAAGAAGAGTAAACTAATCTTCATAGAAGGTGATGTATTACCAGATTACACGGTTTCGGATTTTACAGTAATTAATAGTACAAAGAATATTTGTGAGATTGGATATTTAGATCCTATGTACTTTATTGCTATGAATCATGGATGTATTCCTTTGCTTCCAGAAGAGCATAGGTTTTTTCATTCTATTTTTAAGAATCTAATAGTTACAGATTTACGAGAAATGGATTACTACATTGGCTTATATAATAAAGTTAATGGGCCAATTATTGAAGACATATTCGATAGGATAAAAAAATTCTTTCCAGAGTTCACCGTTGAATATGCTTCTGACATAATAGGTAAATGCTATGAATAACATAGAATTAGAAGAACTAAAAAGTCAGATTATGGAATATTTAGGTAGTCAAAAACTAGCAAGGGAAGTTGGTTTTATGAATGATAATAAATTACAAAAATTGAAAAATGAGCTAGAAAAGCTAAAAGATAAAAAAGCAAAAACACATAAAGATAGAGTACGTAAAAGACAGTTGGAAGATAGACTTAGACTTAATTATTCAGTTAAAGCTAGTGAAAAATTTGAGCCAAGTAAACAATTTAAATCTACAGAAGCTATAGATAACGGAGTTATAGTAGTTAAAAATATAAAAGTCTCTGTTCCTGTTTATAGGAAACCTAAAATATTATTTATGGCAGATGTTAAAAATTGGGCATGGTGGATTAAATCTAAATATCTGGAAAAATATTTATCTGATGAATATGATATAGATGTTATTTGTGTTATAGGGAAGGGATGTATAAGTCATTATAACATACCAGTAAATGACTATGATCTTTATTTTACATTCGGATATACTTATGTGGATTACATTCTTAGTATCCCTAGATATAAAAGGGTCACAGGAGTTACCGCACATAGAGCCAAACATGTTATTCAACCTCAAATGAAGAAAGCTGGTAATGTACATGCTAATAGTATGATGCTTTATAATGAGTTAATTGAAATGGGATTTCCCGATGTCTATTATCTACCTAACGGAGTCGATGTGGATCTTTTTAGAGTAGTAGAACCAATACAAGAGAAAAGAAAAAGAATTATAGTTGGTCATGTAGGAAAAGAGTGTCCACAAAAAGGACAGAAAGAATATATATATCCAGCTATTAAAAAGGCTGGAGCGGAAAGTATAACTAGTGTAGTCACTTGGCAAAATAAAATACCTCATGATCAGATGTATAAGATTTATCAGAAGATGGATGTCTTTATTGTTGCTTCTACAGAAGACGGAACTCCTAATCCTGCTCTGGAAGCGGCTTCATGTGGAAGACCTATAATTTCTAATCGTATAGGCAACATGCCAGAGTTCATTGAAGATGGAGTAAATGGGTTTCTGGTAAATCGCAATGTTGATGAGTATGTAGAAAAAATAACGTGGTTGCAAAATAATAGAGACAAGATGATTAAGATGGGTCAAAAGGCAAGAGAAACAGTAGAGAAGTATTGGACTTGGGAAAAGCAAGCTGAGAATTATAGAAACATGTTTAAAGAAATTTTTGTTAAGGAGGGTGAATAAAATGAAAATAGGTGAATTCGAAATTTATGAAGATAGTGTTTTCGATTGGAGATGGAGATTAAAAGCTAAGAACTCTAAGATCATTGCAGTTTCAGAAGGGTATTCAACTAAGCAGGGATGCATGAATGGTATCAGGTCTGTAGTCAAAACAGTAGGTGAAATAAAAGCTTCTCCAAGTATGATGATAAAATTGGTGAAGTAATGGATTTCACTTATATGAAAACCCCGTTAAGGAGATATACATTTGAGAATAGACGGATAAGAGAATGGGTAGAAACTAATGTTGAAGGAACTGCTTTAAATCTCTTTGCTGGTAAGACATTTCTCAATTGCCGTGAAGTAAGGAATGATCTACGTGAAGATATGCCAGCACATTATCACATGGACGCTCTTGAGATGGTGAAGAGTTGGAATGATAAACCTTTCGATACTATTATATTAGATCCCCCGTATGCCTACAGAAAGAGTATGACAAAATATGAGGGTGCTGTATCCAGTCCTTTTAATCAGGTGAAGGATGAGGTAGTTAGAATTCTTAAACCACAAGGTATAGTCATTACTTTTGGATATCATTCTAATGTAATGGGGGAGAAGAGAGGATTCATTCAAGATCATCTTTTACTTATGTCTCATGGTGGAGCTATTCATGATACGATTGCTATAATAGAACGTAAAGTAAAGGATAGAATAAATGAATATTTTGATTGTGAGCAATAATGAATGAGTGGACGGAGATGTATATGAATAGATGGACTCCTTATAATCTTAAAAAAGAACGTCTATGGATATTGGCTTGTGATTATAATCAGTACAGATATTATAGTAGGTTATTAAAAGAACATTCTTTAAAATATTCTATAGATCTAGAGTGTAGATATATAAGTAGTCCAGAAATTTTACAGGGCAATCGTAAAGGAAATTGGATTCGTGTAGGATCATGGCAAGATAAAAGACCAATAAGAGATTTAGAATTAATTTTTGAACTTTTATATGTTTTGGAATTCAAGGAAATAAAACATGAAGCAATAGAAAGAGATGAAGAAGAAAGAATATTATATTTAGAAAGAGAAGAAGAAGTAAGAAGAAAGTATTATGAAGAAAGAGCCTTTTGGACTATACCAGAAAAATTACCAGAATTTATAACTGCGGAGGAGATGACTATATGAAAGCTGTTATATTGGGAAATACTAAATTGGATTACTCATGGTTCGTAAAGACCTACGTACAGGGGCTTCAAAGAAATGATGTAGAAGTTTATCGTATTGACTATAAATCTATCCCACTAGCTAATATCAAAAAGATGCTTATTGGTATAAAGCCTGATATGGTATTTACTCATTTGTCTTTTCATGTTAATGTAAACCCCGTAGAATCAGTACTCCAGATGTATAGAGATGTACATAAGAATGTTGGAACAATTTTCGCACATACATGTAACGATGCAAGAGAAGAAGATAGATATATGGGTAGTGTTGAAGGTGCTTATCAAGTGGCATTTGTCGGCACTCATGCTCTTGCCAGAAATTGTCAGAAAGCATGGAACATTCCAGTTCACTACATGCCGTATTCTTCCCTTTGCTATGACTCAATGGCAAAACCAGTTATAGACTTATCATTTAAAGAACCAATTTTTACTGGATCTCCAGGCGCACACCGTATAGGTTGGGATGATAATAGAGCGCAATTTATCGAAGACGTTAAACAAGTAGTACCTTTAAAGGTATTTCAAACTCAATCAGCAAATGATTTGAGGAAGAGAAGTCATGAGCTTTCCGCTTCCGCTGAATGTATACTAGGTCTATGTGTAGGGTATGAGATGGATGGATATATGGATGTTAGACCTTTTCAATATCTAGGTAGTGGAGCATGTATGATTATTAGGAAGTTCCCGAATACAGAAGACATTATTCCAGATGATCTTTACTATCCTATTCATGACTACAGTAAAGCTTCTGCTTATCAGGTTAAAGAATTGTGGCAGGAGATATTAAATACAGATACTATGCCTATGAGGAAAAAGGCGTTTAATTACATTCAACAAAACCATTCATGTAAAGTCAGAATGGCAGAGGTTATACAGAGAGTCAAGGAGTTGTAATGGAAGAATACATAACAGGTACAGGACAGAAAATTAGAGTCCATACTAAAGATAAATGTGAAGGTGAATTTTGTTGTATTCATAATCCATCTGATCATATCATGAAAGATTGGTCTACTCATTGGAGAGATGATAGAAATCTTATGGAGCGTATATGTGAATGTGGTATAGGACATCCAGATCCAGATGATTTAGCTTTTAAAAAACGTAATGGTTATCCTGATAGTGAGGGTATTCATGGATGTTGTGGACATTGTATAGGAGAAAAGACAAGGTATAAATGAAGAAGAGAATACTACTTATATCAGATGTTAAAGGATGGGGAGGATGGGTACGTGCGGAGTATATCAAGAAGCACCTTTCTGATGAATTCGAATTTGATATAATGGATGACAATGAATTTAGTCAATTTGAAATTAAGTCAAATCCGAATTATTTTTCTAAAGCTGATATCAAAAAATATCTTGAATCCATGAAACTCCACGAAGGTAGTCAAATGGACTTTGATGATTTCAGTAAGTTTCATTTAGAAAGCCGTTTGGGTAATGACTATGATCTATTCTACTTCTTATTTCATACAATGCTTGTGAAGAAAGGAGTTAAGAGATTTCTCAATGGTAACAATAAAGTAATAACTATAGTAACTGGAAAGCCTGTTATTAAAGAATGTTTTTATAATAACAGGAACGGCAGAGAAGGGATAAATAATTTTTTAAAACTAGCTAATAAATGCGAAGCAGTAGGAGCAAATAATATTATATCATTGAATGAGTTAAAAGATGTATATGATGGACAAACTTTCTATGCTCCAAGGGGAGTAGATCCAGATGTATTTTATCCAGAAAAAGAATTCGAAGAAAGAGAAAAATTTATTGTAGCATATGTAGGCAAACCTGTTTTTCAAAAAGGTCTTCCTGATTATATTAAACCAGCTTGTGATATTGCAGGAGTAGACCTTATAATAAATGATAGGAATTATACAAACGCTTTATCTCCAAATGAGATGAGGAAATTTTATAATCAAGCAGATGCCTACATAGTAGCGTCAACTATTGATGGTACTCCTAATCCTGCTCTGGAAGCGGCTTCATGTGGCAAGCCTGTTATAGCAAACAAGATAGGCAACATGCCAGAGTTTATAGAAGAAGGAGTAAACGGATTTCTGGTAGATATGAACGTCAATGAGTATGTTAACAAAATTAATCTATTAAAAGCAGACAGTAAGAGATGTTTTGAAATGGGAATGAACGCTAGACAAACTATATTGAAAGATTGGACATGGGAGAAGGTTACTGAAAATGAAAGAGAAATATTTAGGAGAGTGATATGAGAAAAATAATTAATTTTTTTATTCATTACGGAGGAACTACAAAACACAAATTGTGGGTTAGCTGGTTTATATTCAAGATAGTAAAATCCTTGATATGGAGAGCCATTGTTCATGACCTATCTAAGTACACTCCTACCGAAGCAAAGGGATTCATAAAAGTAATTCATACTCTAAAGGATTCTACTTATGGTAGTGAGGAGTATAAGGAATCACTTAGAAGTATCAGACCTTCCATAGATTCTCATTATGAAAAGAATAGACACCATCCAGAACATTTTAAGAAAGGTATACAGACTATGAACATTGTTGACTTTACGGAAATGTATTGTGACTGGCAAGCCGCTACAAGGAGACATAAGGACGGAGATATATTTGAATCAATTTTAAAAAATGAAAAGAGGTTTGAATATACTCATAATATAACTAGCTTGTTATTTAATCAAGCCGATAGGGATAAATGGTTCTAATGGACTATAAATCATTGCAATGGCTATATCGTTTTGAAGATGTTTTACATACTGAACGTGTTCATATTTACGAAAATTCATATAGAGTGATAAAAGAAACTCCTTGTGGTTATTGGATTGACGCATTTTCTGATAAAAATAAATGGGTTAGTAAAACAGCAAGGAAGAGATATGCCTATCCAACACGTTATGAAGCAATGATTAATTTCAAGGCAAGAAAGAATTGTCAAATAAGAATACTATATGGACAACTACAAAGGGCTAAAGATGCTTTATATTATTTTGATCATGATATAAAGGATATTGAAGTACCTAAAGACTTTATTGAAGAAAAGGAAATGGAGGTAGAATAATGCAACGCTGGAAATTAGATCCAACTCTTAGGAATTGCCCTAGAATAGAAGTTGGGGATCAAAAAAAGAAGAGAATGGATTATGAGAATGTCTATGTTGAAGAGTTTCTTAATCAAGATCCTTTGAGGGATTGGGAAAGTATATCTAGGTGCAAGTGGTTATGGGATTGGGCTTTACTTAAACTTGGATATGATTATAGAAGACTTGGTTATAGTGATTGGCAGACATGGAAGGTTTTAGATTGTGGAACAAAAGATGGACAGTTTCCAGAATGGTTAAGAGAGATAGGATGTGATCAAGCTATGGGTATAGAGATATCACCGTCATACGTAGACTATGCTAAAGGCAAAGGTAGACCTGTAGAATACGGAGATGCCTGTAATATGGATGATAGCTGGACTAGTAATTTTGATTTTGTCTTTGCTCATCATTTGCATGGACTTACTCCAGATTATTTGAAAGCACTAGAGGAAATGTACAGAGTAACCAATACCTACATGATTGCTTTGAATCAGGTTCCAGGCAATAAGCAGAAACATTATAGCTACATAGAAACCCCGAAGATCTTTCAGAAGTTCATAGAAGACAATCCTTGTGAAGTAATTTACAATGACTACGTGGAGACTGGATTTGAAAATGAGTGGGTTTTATTTATCAAGAAAACGGAGGATAATGATGACTAGACCTAGATATAAAGAAGAAGCGGCAAAGGTTGGTAGAATAGCTGAAAAATGGATTAATAATGTCTTGATTAAGAAGAATTATAATTTTGAATGGCATAATAAGAATGGAGAGACTATGAGTTCTCCTGATTTTCATATTATTGGTAGTCAAGGTCAAAATATTGCTGGTATAGAGGTTGAAAGAAAAGGAGAAGAATATAAAAAATTCTTGAAATATGGTTTACATTTTATAGCTGATAAGGTTAATAAGCTTTGTGTATATTCTATACCTATATATTATTATATTGTTATGGGAGATAAAACTATAGTATATTATAAAGATGTAAAAAGTATAAAAAAATATAAGACAATTCGTAAGGATACATTAAGAATGAAAAACGAACTTTTTTATGAAGTTCCAATAGATAATTGTAAGACGTTTGATTTTAATTTTGATGCAAAGGAGCAATATTTTAAATGAAATTTGAAATGCGTGACTTTGAAAAATTCCATAATTGGATTTGGAGAAGAGGAAGCTTTAGTAATAACATTAGATTCGATTTAGGAATAGGCAGGAATACTACTTCTGATAATACCTATCCTATTGCTATTTTCAAAAAGTGGCTTGATGGTACTATAGGAGAAGTGAATGTAGGCAATTGTGCAGGAATAGTGAAAACATACGGAGGTAAGAAATGAGTGATTATGTTGATGAGAACAATCGTATAACAGCGAAGAATTTGGTAGAGTGTGATACGTCTGATGTTATCCCTAGATTAACAGAGGTTTTCGAAATGGCAAGACCTTACATGTTACCAGAAATGAAGTTTGTGGACGTTGGATGTAGAGATGGATATCTAATAGATATCTTGAAGCAGAACGGATTTGATGATGTGGAAGGAGTTGAGATGTGTCAAGAAGCAGTAGACGTAAGCACCTCAAGGGGCTTTACTGTTTATAATATAAATGCAGAAGAAATGCCGATATTTGATAATGAATCAGTTGACTTCTTTTTTGCTATTCATACTCTGGAGCATTTGATCAATCCTAAAAAATGCGTAGATGAAATGTATAGAATACTTAAACCTAATGGGATGGTATTAATAGAAGTACCTGTAGAAAAACCAGAGGTAGTTAATCCTCCTGAAAAGTTTGGTCATTATCATCCATTTACAGCACCTAGTCAAATGGAAGAGTTATTTAGGAACTTTGGAATGGTTGAGCAGTTAAATCAAACAACAAAATCAAATAAGCCTTGGTATAGATGGATCTGGAGAAAGGTTTGAAGAACGTAATTCAGTTTCAAAATAAAAGGACTGGTTCAACATTTCTACAAAATGCGCTTAATACTCATCCTGAGTTAGTTGGATTGGATGAGGTATTTGTGAATGTAGCCAGAAGTGATATTACAAAGTCTGGTTTTCGTGCATATATGGCTCTTGAACCACCTAGACCTACTATAGATGACTACATTGGAAATCTATGGTCAACGTATCCGAATTCTCATGTGGCTTTCAAGATTATGTATAATCAGATTGAATATCACAAGGGTCTATTGGACTTCATCAAAGAAAGTAAAATCCCCATAATACATTTGAAAAGAAAGAATCTTCTAAAACAAGCCATATCATACTTTAGGCAAACTAACGCTATGCCTATAAACCATCTGGTTTTGTATGACTATGTAGTTATGTATGAAGAGGAAGCAAAACGCTGGACTGAGGAATTTAAAGATCATGATGTAATTGAATTTTTCTATGAAGATATGATAGGAGAAACAAAAGATGGGTTTACATATGTCTCTGAATATGTTAATATGCTCATATGTGGATTTTTTAATGTTCGAAATCTTCCTATGTTTTCAAGTACGAAAAAGAAAAGAGTAAAACCGATATGGGAATATATACCTGATAATCAGGGAGCTATTGCTATGTTCAAAAACACTAAATACGAATGGATGATGAATGAAAGTAAAAGTAAAGAAGGATAAAGCCCAATGTGATGTATGTAGAAAGTATGTTAAGATGGTATGGAATGAGAAACTTCAAGAATATGAGATAACATGTTGTGGTAAGACAATCTCAATATTGAAGAAGAAGACGGAGAAAAAGAGAAGATGAATTATTTTTTAATGTTTTGTTGTCCACCCCGAACAGGTCATACCTTGATAGCTTCTATATTGAACGCTCATCCTAATGTGGTCTGTAGCAATCAAAGGCATATACTAGAGAACATAGAAGATATGGATATGGCTTCTTTGACTAGTTATATCGAAACCAGACTTGATAAGAGTTGCTGGAATCCCAATAGTTATATAAATCCAATGCCTAAAGGTGAAATCAAGGTTTTAGGAGATAAGACAGGGCATAGGAGTGTAGAGGTTTTAATCAGCAATCCAGAAAAGCTTGATATTCTTAAATCAATAGTCAAGGTTCCTATAAAATGGATTCACGTTGTTAGAAATCCATTCGACTCTTTAGCTACATGGACAAAGATTAGTGCTGAAAGCAATAAGAATCCAATATCAGTAGAGTATAACGCTCTTTTGGATACCTTCATAAGTCTAAATGATAAGATAGCAGAACTCAAGAATACGGAGGACGTTTTGACTCTTAATCATGAGACAGTTATTAGGAATATGGATGGTGCGTTGAATAGTTTATGTGAGTTTCTTAATTTAGAAAAGAATCCAGAATGGGTTAATAGAGTTATAATGACTTTATGGAAAGATCCAAGAATAACTAGGAATAATATTACTTGGAATCCTAATATGAGGGCTAAAGCTGTAGTGCTTACAAAGCGGTATCCTTGGCTCAATGGGTATGCTATGGGAGGATGAGGAAGTAGAAGAAGATAACTCTGGAAGAGTTAAATAAAACGGAGGTAGGAGTAATGAAGCAAATCCGTAGAATTTTAATTACTGGTGGTGGAGGATATATAGGAACTAACTTGCATCAATATCTAACGTCTGAATGGTTTAGCTATGATGTAGATATTTGTGATTATGAAGAAGTACATTCAGGTGATTTACCGCTAGCGGAGCATTTAAGGTCAGAGGATGTAGAGAAGTATGATGGTATCGTTCATCTAGCGGCTCTTAGTGGAATTATACCTTGTCAAGAGAATCCAGAAAAAGCGGTAAGGAGAAATTTACTTACTTCTATGAATGTTTTCATGGAAGCGGCAAAGTTTAGAATTCCTTGTATATTTACTTCTTCTCAAGCGGCTAAGAATCCCACCACTAGTAGTTATGCGTTACAGAAGAGGATGTGCGAGCTTATGGCAGAGGATCTTAATAAGAAAGGTGCTTGTATTACGGTATTTCGAATGACTAACGTATACGGAGGAGAGCAATATCTAGAGAGGAAGAATACAGTCATGAAGAAATTCATTGATAGTTATTTTAAACGTGAACCTTTAAAAATTGATGGGGATGGTACTCAAAAAAGAGATTTTTTACATGTGGATGATGTTTGTATTTTTATTGAACGTGCTTTGAATCATTTTGTACCAGATCCTATAGACATAGGTACAGGAATAGGCACAAGTATTAATGAGCTTGCTATGATGTTTGATGATTATCCAGTAATTCATTCAGAGGGAAGTAGAACAATAGGAGTAGATAGCTCCATAGCAGATACCGATAATGCTTTACAGGAATATAACTATCAAGCATATCCACGAATGAAAGAATACATAAGCCAAGTGAAATTAGTAATGGAGAATAAAAACACATGAAAAATCATTGGTTAACTAGAGACTGGTGGAGTTATTTATTTCAGTCTAAATCATCGGATAGATCATGGTTTACTGTATTGAAGTGTAGAATAAAAAATCATCCTTGTGGAGTAATATGGTATAATCTTAATGCATTTGAACCAGATATGACTTGTAAGGATTGTGGGGATGATTTAGGATAAAGGAGATGTATGAAACTGCAAAGTTTTTTTGATGTTGAAGAAGAAGGAGATACTTGGCAAGATCATTGGCAGAATATGCCAGAGTTTGTACAGAAAAAACAAGAACCATATGCCAAGATCATTTTTCGATTTGAAACAGAAGAAGACTTAAATGAATTTTCAAAACTCATAGGTCAGAAATTGACTAGTAATACAAAATTCGCATGGCATCCAGAGAAAGAACGTGGAGCCAAAACCAGAGGACTTTTTTGGGTATCAGAATGAATACTATTTATCCTATATATATTGTATCTAAAGGTAGATGGGAACAAAAAATAACTCAAAGAGCCTTGCAGGAGATAAATCTACCTTATACTGTTATTGTAGAAGAAGAAGAACTTGACTTATACAAAGAACATGATGACTATGGTAGCTTTGAAGTACTTCCTCCTAACTATAAAACCGAATATGATACCTTTGATGAATTTGGATTTACTAAATCTACAGGCCCAGGGCCAGCAAGAAATTTTGCATGGGATCTATCAATTCAAAGGGGATATGATTATCATTGGGTAATGGATGATAACTGCCAACATTTCTATCGGCTGAATAGAAATGCTAAGATAAGACTAGGTGACGGAACTATGATTAGTGTCATAGAAGATTTTGTAAAGAGATATAAAAATCTTCCGTTAGCAGGAATCAACTATCATGGCTTATGTAAGTCAGTAGATCCAGTACCTCCGTATATTCTTAATACTAGGATATATTCTTTTCTGTTTATCCGTAATGATTGTAGGCATAGATGGAGAGGACGCTATAATGAAGATACTGATTTGTCTTTAAGAGTATTAAAAGATGGTGATTGTACTATACAGTTTAACGCTTTACTAGCTGAAAAGATAATGACTCAAAGAGTTAAAGGCGGCAATACTGGAGAATTTTATGACGATGAGGGAACAAAAGCTAAAAGTCAAATGTTAGCAGACATGCATCCAGACGTAGCAAGGGTAGTATGGAAATTTAACCGCTGGCATCATCAAGTGGATTATAAAAGATTCAAAAATAACAGACTTTTATTCAGAGATGACTACATTATTAAATACGGAGTCAATGAATGTGGAATGAAATTGAAAAGGAGAAGAGAATATGAAGATAATTAATATAGAAGCGACTACATTACCAGATTCCTGGTTCCAGTTGGTTTATAATGCCTTGGAGCATGGTAGAGACTTTAAAATTGACTCAGGATCGTTTCAGGGGCATGTACGCAAGGAATTCGACTTTGTTGTAGTTAATATCAAGCGTCCTTTTGAAAGAGATACCGATGGATTGCCTTTAATTCCAGAAATTCCAGAAGGATGTAGTACAATTCCTGCTCCTGTAGACAAAGAGTATATTGTACAATATATACCTTATATAATGGGTGCGCTAGTAGGAGGAAAACCAGCGGAAAAGGAAAGCTATACATATGGTCAACGGATAACAGAAGAGATTATTCCTCAACGTATATTGGATAATTTTCATAATAAGGAGATCTATAAAGAAGGAGAAATAGATACTTTCTGGAGGAATAAACCCCATTTTGATTATATCTTGGATCAAGTGACTGAAATTTGTAAGACTTATAGGGAAAGAGGGCATAGGAATAACCAACTAGTTATTCAAATAGCTAAACCTACTGATCTATTATTAATAGATCCTCCATGCTTGAGACAAATTGATACACGAATTCAGGACGGTAAGCTTCACTTCTTTCCTTACTTTCGTTCTTGGGATCTATGGAGCGGCTTGCCAGCGAATCTAGCAGGGATAAGCGTCCTACAAGAGTATATGGCAGAAGAAATTGGAGTGGAACAAGGAGAAATGCTTTGTACTAGTAAAGGTCTTCATTTGTACGACTACAGCGTTCCGTTTGCAGAAATGAGATGTATGTTTTAAATTATGACTGGTAAACCAAAAAATAGAATAGGAAAAAAATATGGTAGACTATTAGTATTAGAGGATACTGGAAAACGGTATAGAGGTGGAGTTATATTGAAATGTCTATGTGATTGTGGTAATTATAAAGAAGTCAGAGCAGATACTTTAAAAAGTGTGGTATCATGTGGATGTTATTGTAAAGAGATTAGTAAGAAATTAGTAAAAAAATTTTTAAAACATGGAAAGAGTAGAACAAGTACATATGGCACATGGAAACATATGAGACAACGATGTTTAAATTCCAATAATAAAAATTATCATCATTATGGTGGAAGAGGAATAACTATTTGTGAAAGATGGAGTTCTTTTGAAAATTTTCTTGAGGATATGGGAGAACGTCCAAAAGGATTGACTCTAGATAGAATTGATAATAATGGGAATTATGAACCATCAAATTGTAGATGGGCAACAAAAAAAGAACAAGCTAATAATAGGAGAAGTCCTGAGTGAAATATTTAATAGTTGAACCAAGGGTCAAGGGTATAGCACCAAATATTGCGTTAATGAAGTGTATGTTTTAAAGGAGAATTTATGTATAGACCAGTAAATGTAGCATTAGTTGATGTAGATAATTCAAATATGGTAAGTTTTCCTAATTTAGTTTTAATGAAAGCTTCTGCTTATTATAAATCTACAGGTTGTAATGTGAAGTTAATTCATGGAAATCTCTTAGACCAATATAATAAAGAATATGAAAAAGGTAAAGTTGGAAAGGCTCATCTTGATTTCTTCCCTGATATAGTAATTAAGTCAAAGGTATTTACTTGGACGGAAGACAAGAATTTATTTTATACTACTGAGATTCAATTTGGAGGTACTGGATCTGGAGATATCACTAAGAAGATTGATCATGAAATTGATAGAAGATATCCAGATTATGGTTTATATACTGGATTATTTAGAAAGCATAGTGAGAAATTTGAAAATGCAGGGATAGGGTTTATAACTAGAGGATGTTATAGGAAATGTAGTTTTTGTTTTGTACCTAAAAAAGAAGGTCTTATTCATAGGTATATGTATATAGAAGAGTTTAAGAAGAAGGATTGCAATAATCTTATATTACTAGACAACAATATCTTATCTCATGAGCATGGAATAAATGAGATTAAACGTATGAAAAAAATGGGATTATTAGTTGACTTTAATCAAGGTCTTGATCCTCATATAATTTCTGCTAAAGAAGACATAGCTAAGTTATTATCTGAATTGAATTGGATAGATGCTGTTAGATTGGCTTGTGATGAACAGAAGGATAAAGAAGCATTAAAGGAGTCTGTTCTATTACTCAAGAAGCATAAATGTAAGGGAAGGTTATTTGCTTATACTATAATTATGCCAGATATAGATGAATCATATGATCGTATAAAGTTTGTAGATTCTTTGGGAGTAATACCATACGCTCAATCATTAAGAGATACGAAAAATACTCCACCTACCGTTTATATGCAAGCGTTACAAAGATGGGTTAGTAGTGCAATCGGAGGAGGTTTTTATGCTTTTTCATTTGATGAGTATTTGAATCTTATATTAGAATATGATCCAGATAAGAAGAGATTTAAAGAGCGCAAGAATAGATCAGAGATAACTAGGCAATGGAAACTGGATCATGGGGATGATAAGAGGGAAAGAAGAAGAAGTATGGATTTGCCTAAATCATTAAAAGATATTGTCGATGATAAAATTGAAAAAGATTTAAATCTTGTTAAGTAGGTTTCTCTTTTTTTAATTCATTCCATAAATCTTGAAATAATACCATAGCTTCATTACTTCATCATCAGACATTGTTTTTAACGGTGTTTCAGTTAAAAAAAGGCAGAGAAAAATCAATTCCCTGCCTTTTTTATTCTAGTTAGTTATATAGTTAGTTGTTAAACTAAAGCTATTAATTTCCTACCTTCTCCAAAGCAATCTTTATAAACATCTTCCATAGTGATATTTAAAAGCTTATCCATGCTTATACCAATGTGTTTTGTTCTTTTTCCTTCTACCCAACATTTACAGGTTTTCCAATACAGATAGAAAGTTGGGGCAACGATATTTGTTCCTTTTTTATCTTTTTCATTTGATTTAAGTACTGCATTTTTTTCAAACAATCCTGCAATAATTGCATGTTCTGTAACTCCACCAGATGTTAAATAGGAAAGTACTTCTTCCCAAAATTGTTTAACTGCTCTTTGTTTTGTGGAGTTAATATTACATCTTACAAATGATTCTAACATAGCTCCATATACCTTATTCCCACCTAGATTGTTTAACATTTTATATCCATATTCTACTTTACGAATACGTGTTATTATTTCGTCTAACCAATCACAAGCAGGATGCCAGAATTCTCTATCTAGTACATCGGATAGAAATTCTTCTTTAATTAAATTTGTATCCTTTGTCATTGCAAGTTTCCATCCTTTTTTAGAAAACCAATGACCACCAGCATACGGCAATGACGAAGCTATACATACAGGATAATTCCATCTATCTTTGTTATCGGTATATGAGAGTTTGAATTTAAGAAGATCTGATAAACTTCTATTATCACGTTTACTGTTAAACATTTGATAAAAGTATCTAATTTCTTCTCTGCTGTTTAATTTGATTTCAAGGATATTTATAGGATATTTATCTTTGGTATCTGCTTGAATAATAGCTAATAGTCTATGTTGACCATCTAATATACATTTTACCCAAGTTCTACCTTCTTTGAATACTCCAATTACAATTTGAGATGCGAAAAAAGATCCGTTTTTAATATGAGATATAAAAGTATCTACTCTTTTTTGCTTTGTGTTGCGTTGTGATTCATTATTTGAATTATGTTCCATTAATTTTAATGCGTCTTTGGAATTTAATTCTGTATTTTTTAAAGCACAATTAATTTTTGATAAAATAAAATTTACAATTTTCATAATATCCTCCCTTTTTAGCGGCTGTAAGCCTAAAGTTTTTTGAGGTTTTTGTCAATAGAGAAATATTTTAGCGGCTGTAAGCCTATACTTCTCCGTTATAGTCTATTTATTTTTATATATTTTTATCTAATGGCATCCCTCCTTTTTTAGTAATACTCTACTGTATCATAAGTAGAGTTGTTTGTCAACTCTTTTTACACAATTCGGATGATCTTCTAAGTCTTTTCCTTCTAACTGCCATTTCAAAGGATCTCCATACCTTTTTAGAAAATAATCAACCCCTGCTCCCATATATCCTGCTCTATATCCACAAACTGTTTTAAGCATATGTTCAATGTTGGATCTCTTTGACATAACACAAAATCCTAAGTGGTCATTTATAACAATCTGATACTTATCAGGGTTATTAATAAAATCTTCAAAATCAAATTCCCTATCTGTAAACATATTTACTCCCTCCTTCTTTTCATATAATTTTCCAAATCCTTTAAATCTTGTTCTTCTCTGTCTATCTTCCGTAAGACTTTATCCACTTCATTTATTTCATTAGCACCAAATATCATACCTCCAAATAATGCAAGGAATATTGTAGTTACTAACCATGTCCATTCAAATTTCGGAGTCATGACAATGAGAACAAAAGTCATAATAATAATACCCATACATATACAGGTTAGAAATAATCCCATTGTAAGCTTTTTACTTAACATAATTTTCTAATTCCTTTTTGTAGAATTCGAAATTGCTATCATGAGTAGTTGAATGACATATGGATTTTAGTTTTAGCTTATCTGTTAGTAGGAAGTTTTTGAAGTACTTCAATTTCCGTTTGGATTTCTTATCCAATACATGTTCATAGATATCTTTGAAATGGACATGTTGCCCATATGGACATTCTATTTCTCTATCAAACCAGCACCGATTAACAGCGTATTTAATCCATTCTAGGCATTGCCAGATAGCCCTTGATGGTCTTCTACCTCCGTAGCGTGAAGTATAGTCAAAGAATATACACTTATTTCCAATAGCTAAATGCATCAAGAAATTTGTATCAATGGTTTGAATTATTTTATTACAGTTTTCCGCTATACCATGTTCACCATCTGTAGATTGTAAACGTAAAAATGCTACAGTTCCATGTCTATTTTTCAAGAAAGGTAGAGCTTCTAAACCATTCGTAGAGTTTATGAAATATATTGTTTGACTCATAATTATTCCTTTGAGATATATTTTTCACTTAATTTTTTCAAACAGGATAGACAAATTGAAGTTCCATGAGCAGGATCATCATGTTCACAACACCATCCAATCATGGGATAATTAAACTCATCACATAAATCACATGGTTCATCATATTCGGAAACTCTTTTTTCATCATATCCTACTCTATCTTCTATTTTACTCATCTGTTTCAATTTATACCTCCTAGTTAATTAGATCTGCATTTTTCATAGATTCGGCAACATATTTAGCTCCACATAATTTCACCATTGCTTGCATATAAAGACCCCAAAAAAGTAACATTATTCCTATAGCCCATGCTACCACATATCCAGTATCTCCATGTATTAGATATCCTATACCTCCTCCTATAAGTGGTGATATCATTGGACTTCCCAAAGCCCCTATAGTATACCATTTTATCTTATACCATTTCGATTGTTCTCTCATCCTAAATACTCCTCTAATCCTTTTAAGTTTGCAAATATAGACATTAGTTTATCACAACAAGCTATTGCCGCAAAATCTTCATTAAAGAATCCAGACATTACTTTCTTATTTTCCCATCCTTCATCTATAAGATTAACATCATGCCAACGGAATACTTCATTTTCTAGCTTAGACATGCAATGTCTCATTTCATGTCTTATGACCCACATAATATATTCAAGACATTCTCTGAATACATAGGACGCTATGCATATACCATATGGATTTGACTTATAGAATCCAGAATCTTTAGGGCTAACCTTACAAGCTACTCCAGCGAATCCTATAGCCGTAGCGGTTTTAGGGTTTTCTCTTTTCTTATTTTTTATATACCATTGGATTTCAGGAAGTGATTTGTATTCTTGGTAGTGTTCGATACAAGCTTGTCTAATCAAAGACATTTGCCTTTCACTAGGTCTTTGTAGATCTTCTGTATTCATAGGGGTATTATGATAATTGACTAGGTACACAATGTACACACCTTTCAGAAGATAGAATAGCCAGAATTTAAACTTATGGTAATTTGGTCAAATGCCGCTGGCTAAGTATAGCCCATTTAATAAATTTGAAGTTCTCAATTCTGGCTTCTCTATATATATTTATAATATTTTAGTCGATTAAGTATATAATCCGTCTTTTGTTGGTATCCCTCAAAAGTGCCTATGACCTTGTAACGGTATATATAATCCGTCTTTTGTTGGTATCCCCTAAAAGTGCAGGATCATAAGATATCTCATCGACCACATAGCCCTTTCCTGCTTTTTCACATTCTTTTTTTGCGTCTTCATAGTCAAACGAAACATACTTGTAACCATAATGAATTTGGAAAGCTTTTTCGAATTCATTTCTCTCTTCATCATGTACTACTCCGTATCTATTCTTGATCATTTTTTCTTCTCCTAGTTAAATGTTAGGAATTCTAATTGCTCCAGCCCATAATGCCCAAAGAATTATAGACATTCCTAATCCAAAGCAAATTACATATTTCAATACTCTACCTTTTTGTTCGTCTATTGATCTTGCATCTTCTTTTTTTGATAGGAATGTCTCTACTGCTATAATATATTTTCTGATTTTTTCCATACTGTACATGTCTAATGGATCTACCTTTTCACAATACTTCTTATCATCATGTGTACGTTTACCTATTATATATCTGTCTTTCTTCCATGTTCCACTTTCGGTAGAAATTGTTTCCAGATGTTCGTTTAAGTTTTTACTTTTACCTTGCATATGCTTTTTTAATTCTTTAAAATCCCATTCTTTTATTCCATAGTCTTTTTTAGCATAAACAGGAGGAGTTATTTTATTATTTAAAATTATTATGTCTTCTTTTTCTTGCATTTTCTACTCCCAAAAGAAGTTGAAGTTAACATTGATTCCCAATCCCAATTATCAGATATATTATTTTTAGCCCATGTAGATACTCTGCTTTTAGCTAGTGAGAAACTTTGACCATGTGGAGTATCTAAATTGGAGTATAATTCTGATTGTATATGATGGGTTAGTTCATGGAGAGTTAAGATAAGTCTCCTACTCCAATCTTTTTCAATTATGATATAAGCGAACATGTTAGATTTTTTACTACTATACCATCCTAAAGTTTCTTCATCGTTTATTGAAATGAACCATATTTTACATTCTGATATTTTAAAGTCTCTGCATATTTTTTTGGATAGTGTTCTTGCTTTCGCTTGAGTAATATCTAATTCCTTCATGATACCTTTCTGAACCATTGATATACATACGTTTACAGGAACCCCGAACCAGTTGCGTATCCTCCCCCTCTTTTATGGTTTTCAGAGTGGAAGAAGTGAAGGATACGACTTTTCATAGGCTGGTTTGTTTGCTGTACCCACTCAATAGTTATAAAACTACCTCCTTTTTTTACTGCACAACTGGTTTTTGGTTACGGATAGCACCCCTTCGGTTTTTTTCAGGATGGTTTGAAGTGGGTAACTATCCTATCATTTTTTTGGTGTTTGCTGTATCCATCCAATAAGGCAATTCTGGTAAAACCATATTATGATTGCCTTTAACTACTTATACTCCGATATCTGGTAGATACACTTCATACTTTTCTAGAGTACGGAGCATTACTGCTATAGGTGAAAAGTCTGTACCACCTAGTAAAGATTTTAAGATTGAAGGACTAAAACCTGATACCAGTCCAACATTCCTCATGTTTTCTGTAGCTTGTGATCCAGAGTATCCAGCGGTATTCCAGTAGACAACTTTAGGTCTATCGTAACCGCATTTATCCCATTCCTTAAAACATGCTTCTACTTCTGTATCATCAGTTATGGAGCCTTGATGAAACTGCATATCAGAAACGATAAGCAGAGTAGTAGGCATAAGCTCTTGAGGTATTTTACGCCTAACAGCCGTGAACAGAAGTAGATCTAGAGCAGTATCAATTCTGGTAGATCCTACAGCATGGTCAAATATACTCCTGTTATGAACAGCTTCGGCAAAAGACATATTTCTCCAATCTTTGAAAGAGCTTTCGGAACAGAAAGCAATAAACCTTTTATGGAAAGGTGAGTCTTTTCTCATCTTTGCGGAGCAGTAAAGCGCAAGCCCTACAGAGACATCATAAGCGGTAATACTTCCCCCTATTTCTGTTTCCATAGATCCAGAGGTATCGGAGATTACCATAATTCGTTCATCGTCACCTTCACCTTCCATGAAGTTAGGCAGAGCGTTAAACTGTAACTCTGCCATTTCTTTATCACCATGTTTGCAAGCCCTGATACAGTCATGAGGAAATAGTACTTCGGCATGAACCTTCTTGACTCCTGCTTTGACTTGTTCTTTGAAAGCCTGAAATCTGTTAGCGTCATTTTTGCTAAAGGCTTTTGTATACCTAGACATTGCTACAGAAGGAACATGATCATAAGTAATGTTCTCCCATTGCTTTTGACACATAAGATGTTCTACGATATGACCCTTACGGATACCAGATAGGAATTTACGTAATTCCTTTCCACCAGGAGTATTTGTATCAAAACCTAATGCTCTCCTAAGAGGAACATCTTTTCGATCAGCCCATTTAGCCGCTAGTACATTGTCTTCGCTTTTCAGTACACTAGCCCAAAATTCAGCGGCTTCTTTTTCTACAGGAGTATCGAACAGAGAACGGCAATCATCCCAACGTCCGACTACAGGCAATTGATGAAGATTTGCCTTGATCCATTCGGGATCATTTTCTGCTATCCATTTATAGATAGATCTAGAAGCACTCCGATTACCAGCCCCTCCCCTGCAATCACGTAACCATAGTAGAAGAGAATATGATAAAGCTTTGTCCACTATCCAACTATTAATGAATAGCTCAAGAGCGGTGGATTCGTTTCCGTAGAAACCTTTCTTGGCTCTTCGTGCAGGAGTATCATACAGGGAACCAGCTTTGCTGAAAAATTCCAATGCATGATTCATAGAATGTTCGTAAGCGTTTGCACCTTCATTAGTTAATTTCATAGTGGACTCCTTTAAGACAGGTTGACATGGTTTTTATCATTTAGAGTGATAGTTTTTTTTAGTTGCTGTAGTCAACCTTATTATTTAATGGAAGTTTTTGCCTAAGATGCTCCCAAACTTCAATCACCAAGAATGACTTGGCTTTGATTTTTCCCACTATAACAGAGTCAAAAGAGTCTGTCAAGAACTTTTTTCATTTTTTTTAATGGGCATGATTCAAGTGAATCTGTATAAGTTGAAGAGGAGTTAATTTAGATCTTCCTTCCTCAAACATTTCCTCCGCAAGCTTATAGAATTCGGTATCTTCTGGTTCTACTTCATCTTCACAAAAGCATAGCTCATGAAGGTTTTGACATTTAGTACATCGGAAATTATCTAAATGATCTCTATCATCCATCATATAGTTCCTTTTTTTTCTTTTCAAGGTTAGCAATTTTTTTTGTTAACATGACTTTTCGTGATAGGCTTCGTAAAAGGTCTACTACTATCATTTCACAAGGCATACATAACCAAGTACCTTCGCTACCGATAGTATATAGGTTCTTCCACCTAACAAGAGTGTCTTCACCACAAGCGTAACACCTTCCATCAAAATGTTCTTCGTTCATTTGTATTCTCCTATGGACGGTAGAATATGATTCCGCTATGACCCATTGCGGATTGTACCCTATCAATTTCCTTTTGTGCTTCTTCCGCTGATAGCTTATTCTGCAATGCGTAGTATTTGACTACCAGTTCATGTTCATACAGGATATCATCATCAGCGTTCATCAAAGAGATCTCTTCATTTTCAGGCCCAATAAATTTAAAGCCCATTTTTCGGAGTCCATAGATGTTTGTGATTTGAGTTTTACCGTTTCCGATTTCCCATTCCCCTTGAAGAGATACTGTTTTCCTATCAACTCTTATTGCTTTGATTGTTACCCTCAAAGGACAAAGTTGATAGACATGGGATTCCTCAATTTTATTTGGATCTTTATCCCAATCATATATTCCATCTATTCTTAAATTATTTGCTTTATTACTTAGTACGTTAAATAGAAGACGTACCGCTTCTTCGTTTTTGTTTTCCTGATACATATGACTGGTGATATCAATTTCATCTCCATCTTCAAAGTAGATGTCTTTATTGACTTCGATATTTTCATAGCTCAATCTTTTCAATTCAGCTACAAGATCATTTTTGTCTACTTCTGTTAACTGCAATTCATCAATACGTTTCAATACAGGATGATCTCCATGTACGTCATATAGCCATTGCATTATATTTATCTCCCTGTTTCAATTAGTATAGTATCTTCATCTTCTATCATTGCCGATACAGGTACAAGGTATGTAACAGTCCATCCGTAATATTTCATACGTTTAGCTACAGCTTGAGGAGAAGCTTTAATATCAATAATGGCTTCTTTCACTACTGATTTGTTATTAATCAACTTCTCTATTATTATTTTCCACTTCATATTTAAATCCTTTCTAATAAATTAACAATTTAAATTCTAAATTTATTGGTTTGAATTTATAAACAATCTTTTTAGTTTTTATCGGTTTTTCATGTATCTGATCTATTCTTTGGCTTTTTCTGGATTTGTTGATTGAAATTTGACCATAGCCTACCATTAAAAACATAACTAAGAAGAATACTAAGACGAAAAGAAGATTTTTCATTTTTCTTTCGTAGCTCATTTTGTCTCCCTATTTGTTAAATGCTTTAGTTACTTCTTTTTGGAATTCAGGTGCAAATGAATAAGGACATTCAGGAATACAATCATCTCCACATTCACAAAATTCATCTACGATATCTACACATTCATAACCTAGTCTTGTTTGATCTTTAAAAGGACATTGATAATGATCACAAATTCCAGTCGCTATTTTTCTATCACAAGCCATTTCTTGCTCCTTATATATTTGGATCTATATAGTGATCTGCTAATTTATCATTGGGATTTTCTCCTAAGTACGGAGATCCACCAACAAATAAACCTTTATGAAGTGTATTTATTTTCATTGATTTGGTTGAATTAAATCTATTCCAGTAAACTTCTACGGTTATCCTTTTGCATAAAATACTGTCCGTATCTTCTATTTTCCATTTACGAGTAAATGCTATATGAGGTTGATCAGAGAAATTACCGCTTGTCATATGGAAAGCTTCATACTCCCTCAAGGATTCCATTTTGTCTCTTGCAAAATTGATTGCCATAGTTTGCATATTGCCAGTTGTATTAAGCTTTTTCGTCATGATAATCATTGAAGTAGCCGCTAGCAATGTCATGCCTAAAATAACCATTGCTATCATTACCTCTATTATTGTGAATCCTTTATTATTCATCATTGATTTTCCTTTCATGTTTATCTTATCAGATGGATTTTGTATTGTCAAGATTTTTTTTATACGGTCACTTCTTCTTCTGATAAAAAGTTGTCTAAGGGATCTAAATCCTTTACCTTGCAACGTGAAAGCATGGTTTCTTTTTTGCCATTCCATTCATCATGTTTTTTAACTGTTCCCCATAGTCTGGTTTTTTCTCCCTGCTCTACACTCCAAGTATGACCAGAGTAAAAGGTTTTGAAGACGTTACCATCAAGATCCATAAACTTGTAAAGCGTGGATACTCCGTACATCGTTTCACAATGAGTTTTAAAGGTACAGGTAACTTGACAGTCTTCAAGCTTTGATCCAAGATTTCCGAACCAATTAGAAGGAAGTTCATTTGCTCTTTCTAATTCCTTCTCTAAATGGATTTTATAAACCTGAATCATGGAACAAGCAATTCCCATTCTTTTATCTGATACGGCATTGATATGAATAACCTTTAAGCAGTTCATTATATAATCATTGTCTTGATCTTCAAGCCCTTGAAAATGAGTAAGGGTTCTTTCGGCAATGTCTTTATCAGCATCGGTATATTCAATTATTTCGGAAGGAAGTTTGTTAGGTTTATAGAGATAATTTAAAACATGATCAGCGGTAGCGATCAATTGAGGATCTTCATAAGCTTGTCCTCTGGAAGTCCAGCCGTTTCTGGTAATCATTGCATTTGTCAAAGTTAGAATTCCAAGAAGATCATAAGAAATCGGATCACCTTGACCAAAGGAACCTAAACCGAATTCTTCTTCATAGCCGCTGATTTTATTTTCAACGGTAGCGAACCATAAAAAGTTAGATGGATCATGTCCTAAGAAATCTCTTAGACAAGTTGAACCTACTTCTTTATATTCTCCCTCTTCATTGACTACCAAGAATGATTTTACCCGATACCGATTAATGTTACAATGTTCACAATGAATTTCGGTTTTGTTCTGGTATTCAAAGGGTACTTCTTTATCAGGTACGGCATTTGTAAAAACTGCCATTTTGTCTTGATCATATTCATCTTTATAATGTTCATAATCAAATATGCAAACAAGATCCCATCCGTCTATTTTGAGGATATCATATTTAACGGTAACTTTCTGGAGGAGGATTTTTGTAAGCACTCCCCAAATTTCGGCTTCTGGAGTAGCGTAATAAGAATGAATAACATCTTCTCCCCATTCTACTATCATCGTCTGAGTTCCAAGTCTCACAGCTTTCTTATTGAATTTTTCAACATTCTTTAAAAAGGCTTCTTTTTTGGATTTGAGAATTTCAAGGGTTTTTTCAATCATTTTTTTTCCTTCCTGTTTGAGTGTTTTCCCTTTTTTCATCTTACAATACCATTATATCATACCATATATATATGTCAAGCATTATTTTCAAGGAAAGTTTCTTATACAAGAAACTATGGCAAAAACGGCAATTTGGCACGTTCCTTGCATATTATCGTAACCTATTGATAATACAATAAAACATCTTAAAATGATATATTTAGATTTGTACGTACATACGCTAACTTGTATGTGTGTTAGACAAGCGTAGTACAAGCGTAGTATAAGAGGGTATAAGTTTGTGTAAGTTTGTGCTTGACAAAAACATATGTTTTTGGTATGCTGTATAAAGCCTTAATTGGTAAGGGTTTACACGAAGCCGCAAACCGTTGACTGGTAAGGGTTTACAGAGATTCACATTTAACTTGACATTAGAAAGGGAATAGGGTATTATTATGGATAATCGTGATAGGGAAGCGTTAGACCCCAAATGGTTTAAGTCGTATTATGAGTTTTTTGATTTGGGAACAGACCATGATAGTCAAAGAACCATGATGAAAAGAATGTTAGATAAAGACTATACGGACGGAACTGTTTTTGACTATGAGGAAGAAGTAAAATTCCAGAAGACTATGGGAGTAGAAGATGCGAATGTGGATGATAAATCCTAAACTTTTGTGTGATAAACATCTCTTAGGTGAACATGGAGAAATGCACAAGTTTATTCCCACTTTCAGGAAAGGTTATAAAGTGGACAAAAGGTTTTCTCCTGTAGTACAAATTCAATTTAAAGGATACCATGAGCGTCATGAAGCTTTAGCAATAGAGATGCTTTCAAGATGTATGAATCATAAAAGCCCATTGCCAGAGCTACCAGACTTCAAGGTTATTTATTCACAGTACTATGAGGAAACTGTTGATATATCCAACTCTATAAAGGATCTAATTGTTAGATGTGAACGATGTAAGGAGCGCATATGCCAAGACGTAAAATGACACAAGAGGAAAAAGATGCAAGGGATTATAAGAAGAATATTGAGCGTCTTGCTGGAATTCTTCAATTTGAAAGAGATGAAGTTATTAAATATTGTAGCCAAGATAAATTTCCTAATCCTCCTGCATATAGAATTTATGAGATTGGAGATAGGGTAGAATACGGAGCGGTAGAGTGGATAAAGATCTTAGAGGTATTGGAAGATGGTAAAGTTTATAAGATTCTAAAGATTCATCCTGAAACTCCATATGGCGTATATGCTGGTCATAGTTTTAAAATTTCATATCAAAGTTGGATAAATTTACTTCCTTATAGAAGTAAGGAACAAATTTCTTCTATTCCAAGAGTGGAAGTAGATGATGATATCAGCTTTCAATATAGTCAGAGACAGTTACGGGGTATGCTTTCATCATATTATACTTCTGGTATTGATCTTGATCAGGATTATCAGCGTGGAAACGTATGGAGTCCAGAGCAAAAGTATATGCTTATAGATTCCATATATAAAAATATAGAGATTGGAAAATTTACCGTTATTCGAAGACCCTTTAGAGAAGAGATAGATAAGTACTATGAAATGCTTGACGGTAAACAAAGATTAACAGCATTGCTTGAATTCTATGAAAGCAGATTCACATATAAAGGTAGATACTTTCATGAGATGCATGGTAGAGATCAAAGTCATTTTGAAAGCTACTCTATCAGCTATTCAGAAACCGAACCATTAACACCAGAGCAAAAATATCGTTACTTCCTGAAACTTAATACTTGTGGTGTACCTCAAGATCCAGCGCATATTAAGAAGGTAGAAAAATTGTGGTTGGATACAAAAAGATATGGAGTCAGTATAAGGGGATTGAAAAAATGATATCATTATCTAAGTACCTCATGGTCAAAGCAATAGCAAGCTTGTATCATGGTGAAGTACCGAAACCTAAAAAAGATGATTATCAAATTGTAGTCAATTTTTCCAATGGTGATGATAAGCACCATTTTATTGATGCATGGCATAGTGTTAAAAAAGATGCTGGTGAATATGATACTTCAATGGACAATATGACTATCGTTAAAAATGATCACGGTTTACAGGCAACTATAGATGTTAATGTAATATGGACATAGGAGGGATTTATGAAAGGATACATTGTAGTGAAACAATTTTTAAAAGGTGATTGGGTAAATCTTATTAGTTTAGAAACATTAGAGGATATTAATCAAGAACAAATTGATGAAGCTCTAGGAACAATGAAAGATCTTATCTTTGATGCTGATAAGGTAAATATTAGCAATGAAACCTCAGTAGTCATTTTTAATAGAAATGATGGGCCTGTTAAAATTGACTATGTGGTAGAACCAGAACCAGTAGATCAAAATTATCTACAAGTATAAAGGGGAGTATCCAAGCGGTTAAGGAGTAGGACTTTGAATCCTATATCGAAGGTTCGAATCCTTCCTCCCCTGCCAATTAAAGGAGAGATTAATGAATAAATATCATAAGATACAAACAGTCTGGTTAAGAGATCCAGAGAATAGCCATAAGACTCTTCTTGAAGGTCAATGGTCTAAAGAGGAATTTGAATATCTTAAATCTCTTATGTGGTCATGGAGAGAAAAGGTAGATGGAACAAATATACGTGTTAAGTGGATGGAACATGGTACTGACTTTACACCATTAGAGTTTGGAGGGAAGACAGATAAATCAGATATTCAACCTTCACTCCTTGCACGTTTACCAGAAATCTTTTCTATAGAGGAAATGCGAAAGGTCTTTGAAGAAAAGCCTGTATGCCTTTACGGAGAAGGACATGGAAAGAAGATCCAGAAAGCAGGGGAATTTTATCTACCTGATAGAGTTGACTTCATCCTGTTCGATGTAAAGATAGAGGACTATTGGCTCCAGCGCAAGGACGTTGAATTAATAGCTGAAAGGTTTGGTATTAAGGTAGTACCGATTGTTGGAGAAGGTACGCTTGAAGAAGCCATTGAGCTTACACGTATAGGTATGGATTCTCATATATCCGAAGTACCTCAATTGATGGAAGGTATAGTAGCTACTCCGAAGGTAGAGCTAATGCAAAGAAACGGAGCAAGGATCATAACTAAAATCAAACATAAGGATTTTAAAAATGAGTGATATTCCTAAGACACTCATGCAAGTTAGGCGTTTACATGAGGTATATTTGGAGAAGTATGAAGAAGCTTGTGTGTATAGGCAACATGCCGATGCCTTATACTATCAAGGTCACTTAGCGGCTTTAGAGCATATCATGATGGATGCTGGAAAAGTAGAAACGAATTTAATGAACGCTAGAAGAGCAATAGTAGAAGAACGAAGAAATAAATTATTGGCTCTTTGGAGGAAGTTGAAAAAATGAAATGTAAAACATGTTGGTACTTTGAAGAGAAGAGTCCTGAAACTCCACCAGCGATCTTAGGTGGGTCAGAACGAGCTAGTTGGGAGTATACACAGACTACCTTTGATGGTGAATGTAGACGGTATCCAAAACCACTAAGGAAGAAGGAAACATATTATTGCGGTAACTACTTTCCGAGACATGGAGAATAAATGAGTTACGTTAGAAGAGTACATACAAAACAATTGGCAACCATGCCACCTTATGTACATGGTGGGTTACAATATGAAGTCATTATGGGAAGTTTCGCATATGGGGTATCCTCAGATGCTTCTGATACGGACGTTTATGGATTTTGTATTCCTCCTAAGTCAATCATATTTCCTCATACGAGCGGTAAGTTTATATTTGGATATGATAAGACTGTTCCAGGAAATTTTGAGCAGTTTCAACAACATCATATAATAGACAAGGAGAAAAAGAAGGAATATGACTTCTCTATCTTCAATATTGCAAAGTACTTCCGCTTGTGTGCTGATGGTAATCCTAACATGATTGATTCTCTGTTTGTACCGCTTAGATGTGTTACCCATAGTACCGCTATTGGTACGCTTGTAAGAGAACGGAGATTTGACTTCCTATCAAAGAAGTGTTGGCATACCTTTAAAGGATATGCTTATTCACAGATGCACAAAATGGATATCAAAAATCCAGAAGGGAAGCGGAAAGAGATGGTAGAGAAGTATGGGTATGATGTTAAGTATGCCTACCACCTTGTACGCTTACTAAATGAGATAGAGCAGATCCTACTTGAAGGTGACTTGGATCTTGAGCGCAATAGAGAACAGCTAAAGGCAATCCGAAGAGGGGAATGGACTGTAAAGGAAGTAAAGGAATATTTCAGCGATAAAGAGAAGAGCCTTGAAACTTTATACATTGCTTCTGAATTGCCTAACTTGGCTCAATATGATAAGATCCGTGAATTGCTCTTTGATTGTTTAGCTATGTATTTCGATGAAGCAGTTAAACCAGCGCAAGAGAATTTGGTGAATGACTTGTTTTATGACATGCAAGATTTACTAAACAGCTATGAAAGGAGAATAAAATGAGCGCATTACAAGGAGACTTAAAAGTAACTTACATTTTAGAATCACTAGATAAGATTGCAGACAAGATAGGCATGACGGTAGAACAGCTTTGGCCCTTTCTAGTCAAACAGGTTTACAATGAAGCTATGTTGGGAGCAATCGCAATTTTTGTATTTACTTCTATTTCTCTATATATCCTTTTGAGATATGGAGAGATGAGATTTTTAAAGTGGTCTGAAACGGAAGAAATTGAGGGTAGAAATAAAAATGTAATCAAAGATTATCAAAAGGTTTGTACTATATTTCCTTTGATTGTTATTGGGTTACTTTTAACGTTTTTTATATTTGCAGATATTCCAAGGTTTTTGAATCCTGAATATTTTGCGTTTGAAGACCTTATGAAGATGTTGAGGAGGGTGAATTAATTGTCTAGTCTTAATATAAATATAAATATTCCAGTAGCTCCGTTACTTATATGGGTGGAGTTGCATACAGGCTGGACATTTATCATAGACATCTTCTCCGTATTTTTCATGTATGGTTGTATATTGGGATGGTTTTTAGGTTGGTGTAGTACTAACTATAGGTTGGAAAAAAAATGAACATCATAGAGGAGAAAAATAGAGAAGTAATCAAGGCGATAAAGTTTTGTCTTAACTGGAATTCAGCAACCATGCGGCTTTACGGAGTTGAATATAAGGTTGATAAAGAGCTTTATAAATGCAGGGTACTTGACCGTGATTTCGGAGGTAGGGTAACTGTACGTTTAGAAGAGAAGTTTGTCAGATCAGCAATTAACTGGCTAAAAAACGGAGGTCTATGGTGGGGGTTATGATACAGGGGAGGAATAGATGATGGAAAAGAATATGCTTGGAAATAGAATGAAGTCAAATTATGAGGACACCTACAGGTTCAAATTGACTAGGCGTACTCCTGTTATTATCCGCTTAGATGGTAAGGCGTTTCATACGTTAACCAGAGGATGTGATAAGCCGTTTGATGAGATATTCCAATGGTCGATGGTTGAGACTATGAGGAAATTATGTGAAGAGGTTCAAGGCGTGAAATGTGCCTATACTCAATCCGATGAGATATCACTTCTTTTGTTTGATTTTGATAGACTTGATACTCAAGCATGGTTTGACTATAACCTCCAGAAGATTGTCTCTGTATCAGCGTCTATAGCCACTTTAGCGTTTAGTAATGCCTATAATAAGCAGGGTATATTCGATGCTAGGGCTTTTAACATTC
>Ga0307376_10000798_pt1 | contig 37074 bp, 29 predicted proteins | sample TR2MG_FD_202536 | JGI IMG/M metagenome (GOLD analysis project Ga0307376, IMG submission 202536) | Soil microbial communities from Risofladan, Vaasa, Finland - TR-2 | ecosystem: Environmental > Terrestrial > Soil > Coastal area > Acid sulfate soil | place: Finland: Risofladan, Vaasa | collected...
ACCGGCCGACAGTCAGTTGAACATACCGTCCCGGTTCTATTCTTGGCAACAGAGCCACAACCTCCTCCGCAGGCGAGCTGAACAGAACATGTCCTGCATTCTTTAATGGATGTAACGTCTCTTCCTTCCCATTCCTGCACCATATCTTCCTTCAGGCTGACCTCCGGGAAAAAAGTACCCAGTGACTCATCTCTTTTTCCGACCGTTGCAGTACAGGAATAAATATTCCCGGTATAATCAAACGCCCACTCCGTTTTACAGGCAGGACAGGAATCGAAAAGAGGATCAGGCAGTTCGCCATTTTCCCAGAGAAATTTGGATACGGAATATGCAGGTTTATAGAATTCAGTAATATGCTGATTGTCCTGAATTAGTTTATATAAATTCTCATATAGAGAAATCCTGTCGAAAAGTTTATCCGGGGCCGACTGACAATGATGAAGTTCATAGTTTCTTCCTATCTGTGTCTTGAAGAGAGGATTACTGGTCCATCCCTTTTCAATGGCAAAGTTTGCCAATTCAGGAAGATTCTGTATATTTTCCTTGTCGACGACTATCCTGAGGTTAATGTCAATCCTTCTTTCAAGACAGGCATCAATTCCGTTTACTATTTTATCAAATGTTTCTCCACCTCCTTTTAGAAACCGCCTTGAATTGTGAACCGGTCCTGTACCATCAAGTGTCACCTGTACCTCTCTTACCCTGCCTTTTTCAAGGATATCACAGTATTCTTCAAGAAAATAGCCATTTGTAACAAAGCTTAGCTCCAGCTCTGATTCATTTGCTTTGGAAATTATATATGAAATGAATTTTCTTTGTCTGGGGCTCCCCAGAAGAGGTTCACCGCCAAAAACAGTTATATATTTTTTCCTGTTGGAAAATTTTCTTTTTACATAACTAAAGAAAGCATCAATTATCTCATTACTCAGCTCAAGATGTGGATTGTTGTACTGATCCTGGTAGCAATATGTGCATGCGAAGTTGCAACTGTAATTAGTTACAAAGAATATCTGTATCTCATCATTTTCGCGGGAATCTATGAAGTCTAAATAACGGCTGCGATAAAGGCGTTCCTCTTCAGGTTCATCTGCCAGATATCCTTTTTCAGACATCTCATCAGCAAATTCACCAGTCTCAGCCTTTAAACCAGTTCTGAGGGCCTCGACCTTTTTTGCTTCTTCACGACTCAGAATATCAGCATTTCCTGTTAGAAGGTTAATGATGAAATGATTTTCCGAATCCCTGATCTTAGAAAAAATATTGTACCTTGAGTAAATCATTCATTGTTAATCGTGACAACCGGCAACTGTCCTAGATGTTTTGGCACAGCACTGTGCAACTTTCACATTACTCTTCTTTACTTTCTTTTTGATTACGCTTTTCATATCAACTCTTTATTTTACAAGAAGTATCTCATTTATTGCTTTTACCAGACTAGCCTTTGGCAATGCTCCCATTGATAACCGGGGCTGCCCTTCTGCAGGTATGAATAACAAAGTGGGTAAACCGGTTATCCCTATACTCTGCGACAAAGCCTTTTCTTTTTCAGTATCTACCTTATATACAACAATCTTGCCTGCATATTCCTTTGCTACCTCATCAACCAGTGGTGAAAGCTGGCGACATGGAGCACACCAGTCTGCATAGAAGTCGATTATAGCAGGCATATTCCCTTCATATTTCCATTCCTTATTGTCTTCATAATTGAAAACCAGCTTCTTGAATGAATCGTTAGTGAGCATAATAACTGCACTTTCACCGCTTCCTTTCGAAGGTACTGAAGCCGGATTTTCCGACTTACAATTTATAAAAAAGAGCGAAGAAATCATTATAGAAAACAGAACTTTCTTTTTCATCTCAAAATCATTTTTAATTCTAATTATCATTGCTTTTGCAATTGCACGACGATTTAATACCTGCAATTGTCCAGCTTGAAACCATTATTTTCTCTTTTGTATATGGCTGCGATTCTTCTAATATCGTAATATTACTGAATCCAGCCAGTTTCAGTTGCTCCAGATATTCATTTCGGGTAACTGAACCAGCCCAGCATTCCGATACAGCTACAGGATCATTCCGGTATTCTTCCGGCACGGGTTCGGAAGAATAAATATCGCTTACCACAAACCTTCCTCCCTTTTTAAGTATCCTGAAGATCTCGTTCCAGACTGCCTGCTTATCCGATGCATGGTTTATTGTGCAGTTTGAAATCACAAGGTCGGCTGTCTTGTCTTCGATACTTATCTGCTCAAGCGGACTCTGGATAAATTTAACGTTTTTTATCCCGAGACGTTCAGCAGTTACAACAGCCTTTCTGATCATCCCGTCGGAGATATCTATGCCATAAACGAACCCTTTTTCACCAACTTTTTCAGAAAGCCTCATAACATCCGTTCCCCTTCCGCTTCCTAAATCAACACATACTTCACCGGTCACCGGCTCGGAATAATTTATTGCACCTCCGCATGAAAGGCAGCAGGATGATTCTGCCAGTTCGCTGTACCTGATATTTATCTCTTTGTGTTCCATTACTAACATTTCCTTCCGATTCTGGAACAAGGGCTGCTGGTAACCCAAAATCCCATAAATGTTGCCAGCAGTATTGTTCTCCATCCATCAGAAGTAATAATAAAAGTATCGCCGTTGAATTCAACAAAATAATAATAAAGAAATCCTGCAATAAATCCTGCAGAAATTCCCAGGAATGGTCTCCAGAAATACCAGGTTGTAAAGAATTCCTTTACAGTTTTTGGTCTGGGTGATATTTTACAGTTATTTTCCAATGCTCGTTTAAAAAACAGCGCAAAGATAATATGAAATTTTTAAATCGCAATGATATCACTTAAATCTTTTTATTATCACCATTTTTTTTTGTATTTTTGTATTATTATTCCATTGCCCATGGGTGCCATCTTTAAAAAAGAACTTAGTGCTGAACAACTTGAACTTTTATTCAGTAGTGACGACGAGTGCTACAAATTTCTTGCAGATGTTAAATGGGAACATGGTTTTATATGCAGGAAATGCGGCAACAATAACCATTGTTCTGGCAAGACTCCTTATTCAAGGCGCTGCACAAAATGCAAAACAGAAGAATCTGCAGCTGCCGGAACAATATTCCACAACTGTAAATTTCCTGTTCACAAGGCGTTTTATATTGCCTATAATGTATGCAAGCGAAAGCAAGATCTTTCATCATATGAACTTGCCAGACGCCTGTCGCTCAGACAAATGACATGCTGGAATTTCAAGACTAGAATCAGGAATGCCATCAGTCAGTTTGATACTCTCACGGATGTTGAAAAATCATCAATCCGGAAGATCCTGTCTTAATATTATGGACTTATAATTCCGGATCCTGCTTAATATACTTATCTTATAAGTTAGATATTTCACAACACCTTGTTCACTATTCCCAATGTATCATTAGATGCCTCTTTCATTACAGCCGCAATGTTGGCAGGAAGATCTGCAGATATCTTTTCAATATTGATGAGACTGACATATGTTTTCCCATCCCCTTTCTCATAAACAGAAATACGGCAGGGCATCATTACAGAAATGATACGCTCATCATTAAGCTCGAGCATTTTCGCTGAATACTTTGGTTTGCAAATCTCAATCACTTTTACAGGTTTGACATTGGTGCCTGATTTTGCAAGCGATTGCTGCAGATCATGGATAAAAGGAACCTTCCATCCATAATTTTCAGCTTCTTCTGTCAGCTTTTGAATGGTTTCATCAAAACTGAATTTACTTTTCTGTTCAATTACAATCTGTGTTGTTTCCATAATTGGTACTATACTAAATACATATTAATCATCTGCTCCATCATCTCTTGTTTTCCGCTTGTTATTAGAGGTTCGCCCATCTCAGCTGCAATAGTACTAAGCATCTCCAGGGTAAGCTTCCCCTTTTCGAACTCTTTTCCCTTTCCTTTATCAAATGATGCATATCTTTTCTTTCTTATGTTCAGGTAATCACTTTCCTTAAGAATCCCGTCAGCAACAAGAAGTCCTTTGGCAAAAGTATCCATACCGCTTATATGGGCTATAAAGAGATCTTCGATATCAGTAGAGTTACGTCTTATCTTGGCATCGAAATTAATACCACCGTTAGTAAATCCCCCCATCTGAAGTATTACCATCATAGCTTCAGCTATCTCATAAATATTTGTTGGGAACTCATCTGTATCCCACCCATTCTGGTAATCCCCTTTATTTGCATCTATGCTTCCCAGCATACCTGCGTCTGCTGCTACTGTGAGCTCATGCTGGAAGCTGTGACCAGCCAGAGTGGCATGGTTGGTCTCAATATTAAGTTTAAAATCCTTATCAAGTCCATGCTGCCTGAGGAATCCGATAATTGTTGCAGAATCATAATCATATTGATGCTTGGAAGGCTCCATTGGTTTGGGTTCAATGAGGAATGTACCCTTGAATCCTATCTTCCTTCCATAGTCACGGGCAAGAGAAAGCATCATGCCCATATGATCAAGTTCCCTCTTCAGATCGGTATTGTGAAGACTCATATATCCTTCACGGCCGCCCCAGAAAACATAATTGACACCTCCAAGTGCTACTGTGGCAGCTATCGCATTCTTCAACTGTACCGCAACATTTGCAACGACAGCAAAATCAGGATTTGTAGCTGCTCCGTTCATATAACGTGGATGGGAAAAGAGATTGGCTGTACCCCACAGGAGCTTTACTCCAGTCTGTTCCTGCATTTTCTTCATTAAGGGGATCATCTTTTCAAGCTTTTTCTCTATTTCAAAAACTGATCCCTCTCCTCCAACAATATCAGTATCGTGAAAACAATAATATTCTGCGCCCAGCTTTGTAATAAATTCAAAAGCAGCATCAAGACGCTGTTTTATCTTATCATCACCCTTTGCATCCTTCCATGGATATATCCTTGTAGCATTACCAAAAGGATCGGTGCCATCACCACAAAATGAATGCCAGTAGGCAATTGCAAAACGAAGATGATCCTTCATCTTTTTACCCGATACCACCTGATCAGGGTTATACCATCTGAATGCAAGTGGATTTTTTGATTTATTACCCTCATATTTAATTTTCCCTATTCCGGGGTAAGCCTCCTTTTTTCCTTTATATATCATAAGTTTTAAATTTATATTAAATACTTTAACTAATTATAAGTATGACTATTGCAAATTATAAATAATAATCTGCAAATCGCTTGAAAATCAATGGAAGTTTATATATGATTCCTAATACTCATTAATTATAATATCTCTCCCAGACATTTTTTCCACTTTTCATAAGCCTTCTCATATTCAGGCAGCTTTTCATTATCAGGCTCAGTAACTCCAACTGAATCAAGGCCGTTAAATGCTTCCTTGTCAGTCTTATAAAAGCCACACCCGATCCCTGCTCCACGGGCTGCCCCTATCGACCCGTCAGTGTTGTACAGATGAATAACGCTACCTGTTATTGTTGAAAGAGCCTCCCTGAATACTTTGCTCAGGAACATATTTGCCTCTCCTGCCCTGATAATCTGAGGATCGATCCCTGTCTCTTTCATAATCTCCAGTCCATATCTGAATGAAAAGGCAATTCCTTCCTGTGCTGCCCTGTACAGGTGCCCGGTAGTATGCCTGTTGAAATCAAGTCCTGAAATATGTGACCCTGCTTCCATGTTCTCAAGCATCCTTTCGGCTCCGTTTCCAAATGGAAGAATCGAAATACCTTCTGAGCCTGGGGAGACCTGTTCAGCCATGGCATTCATTTCATTGTAAGAAAGGCTTCCTCCTGTTGTCCTTCTCAGCCATGAATTGAGTATCCCTGTTCCATTTATACATAGAAGGACTCCCAGCCTTTCATTTGTCAGAGAATGGTTTACATGCAGAAAGGTGTTTACCCTTGAATGATCATCGTATCTTTTAATATCGGTAACCCCATATATAACACCTGAGGTACCTGCAGTAGCAGCAACCTCTCCCGGATTCAGCACATTCAGTGACAAAGCATTGTTTGGCTGATCTCCTGCCCTGTATGACACCGGAATACCTTCAGGCAAACCCAGCTCAGACGCTACAGAATCACGAAGCTTTCCCTGAACCGAAAATGAGGAACCGGCATCCGGAAGTAGTGTTGCATCAAATCCATAATGGTCCATCAGACCCCGCGAAACAGCATTTTCTGCATAATCCCAGAAAATACCCTCCGAAAGGCCTGTATATGTTGTGTTTATCTCACCTGTCATTCGCATGGCAGCATAGTCGCCAGGCAGTAATATTTTGTAAATCTTCCCGAACAGTTCAGGCTCATTTTCTTTAACCCAGGCAAGTTTTGAGGCTGTGAAGTTACCTGGTGAATTGAGCAGATGTGAAAGACAATAATCCCTTCCCAGAGAGATCATCGCAATTTCACCATAACCAACTGCCCTGCTGTCGCACCAGATAATTGAGGGCCGTAAAACTTTATTACTTCTGTCAATAATAACAAGCCCGTGCATCTGGTAAGAGATTCCTATTGCTCCTATTCCTGAGGCTTTACTGCCAAGCCTGGCTGTACATGATAAGATAGCTTTTTTAAGGTTTTCCCACCATACTTCAGTATCCTGTTCGGCCCATCCGGGATTAAGGGCAATAATTTTCATTTCGTCATCAGGTGAGTAAGCAGTAGCAAGACATCTGCCCGTTTCACCATCAATGACAGAAGCTTTCACTGAAGAGCTTCCCAAATCTATTCCTAAAAGAAGCATAGGCCGAAAATTATTTTTAAATTCAACTCTGTGGACTCTGTGTCTACTCTGTGTCCCAATAGCTATCGGGACTTTGTGTTAGTTCTTAAAATCCGTTACCAGGATTTATGCCTAGCTTGCACATGGACCCACAGAGATCAAATATACAAAATAAGCATCAGTAGATTGAATATGTCAGTTCATAAAATTTATGTATATTCCCAAATCCAAAATTATTAATCTATCTTCCAGACATGAACAGATCATTACTGTCGAGAAGAAAGTTCATCGACAAATCAGTGAAGGCCTCAATTTTAACATCTGCTGCATTAAGCGGTTTCCCTACAATTGTGCCATCAACCGTCTTTGGGAAAAATGCTCCAAGTGAAAAGATCCACATCGGTCAGATAGGATTCGGAAGGATTGCATATACTCACGATTTGCCTGAAACATTGAAATACGATGCAGCCCGGGTTGTGGCACTTGCTGATCTTGACTCAAACAGGGTAACCCAGGGTAAAAAGTATATCGAAAGTTTTTATGCAAAGAAAAGCGGTAAATCAAATTATGTTAACGCAAAAATCTACGATGATTACAGGAAGTTATTGCAGGATCCTGGTATTGATGCAGTTATAATTTCGACACCGGACCACTGGCATGCCCAGCCTGCAATAGAGGCAGCTCTTGCAGGAAAGGATATCTATCTTCAGAAACCAACTTCACTCACAATAAAAGAGGGAAGGTTGCTCAGTGATATAGTCAGGAAGAAACAGGTTATTTTACAGGTAGGTACTCAGCAGCGTTCAATGCCTCAGTTCAGGATTGCTGCCGAACTCGTCAGGAATGGAAGGATAGGAAAACTGCATACTGTTAAGATCGGGCTTCCGGGAGATCCGGCGGGACCGGAGGCTCCTGAGATGTCTGTCCCTAAAAACCTGAATTATGATATGTGGCTGGGCTCAACTGAGAATGTCTTTTATACAGAAATGCGTGTACACCCTCAAAATAGCCTGACCGACAGACCAGGATGGCTCAGATGCGAACAGTTTGGTGCAGGCATGATAACAGGATGGGGTCAGCACCATTTTGATTCCGCAGCCTGGGGAATGAATACCGAGTTAACAGGCCCTGTTTCAATAGAGGCTGTTGCTCAGTTCCCTAAATCAGGGCTATGGGATGTACATGGTGATTTCATGTCAAAAGCTGAATATAGTAACGGAGTGACCATGCTTACATCAGGAGGTTACCCAAATGGTGTGATGTATGAAGGTACTGAAGGATGGATATTTGTAACCAGAGGTTCATATACAGCATCTCCGTCGGATCCAGTGGCGAAAACAGAGAGCAGCAAAGCGCTTGATGCAAGCGACCCGAAGATACTTACTTCAAAGATTAGTGAAAATGAGATTCACCTTTATGTAAGCGAGGAACAACATGGGAACTGGCTTGATTGCATTAAATCCAGAAAAGAACCTATTTCGCCTGTGGAGAAGGGACACAGGGCATGTACAATCTGCCTGGTAACTCATATATCAATGAAGCTTGGCAGAAAACTCTTATGGGATCCGGACAAAGAGCTTTTCACAAATGACAGCGAGGCTAATAACATGCTTTCGCGACCACAGAGAGCACCATACGGGACTGACTACCTAAAATTGTAAACCAGATGAACAGAAGATTGAGAACAGCAATTTTGCTTATCAGTGTCTTAACAAGTGTTAACCCTTTAGCAGCTGCCAGGATTACTGCTGAAAAGGTGGGATCAAAGATTAATGTCACAATTGACAATAAGTTTTTTACAAGTTACATTTTCTCAGATGACGAAAAATACCCCTTCTTTTATCCTGTTAATGGTCCGTTGACAGGTAGTTCAGTTACTTCGATTCGTAATGGGGAATACCCTCACCACAGCTCACTCTTCTTTGGGTGCGACCTGGTAAATGGCGGCAACTGGTGGCAGGAAGGTCTTGACAGGGGCCGGATAATCTCTGTCAATGCACAGATTATCAAACAGGGTGGGGATACGGTTTTCATTACTGATGAATGCATATGGATCCGGCCCGGAGCAATATCCCCTCTTAAAGACAACCGCGTCATTACTATAACATCACCCTCACCTGACAAAATCCTGATTGACTTTGACATTTCTCTTGAGATGCTGACAGATGTAACTATATTAAAAAACAACCATTCCCTTTTCAGCGTACGGACGGCTGCTGATCTGTCGGTAAAATACGGAGGTACAATGGTAAATGCCGAAGATATGAGAAGTGAAAAAGAGACATTTGGCAAAAAATCTGCATGGATTGATTATTACGGTAAAAGAGGAAATAACACTGAAGGAATTGCCATTTTGCAGCATCCTTCAAATCCCTGGTATCCGGCTCCATGGTTTACCCGCGATTATGGATTCATGTCACCTACCCCGATGTACTGGCCTGAAAACGGCAGAGATATATCCTTTAAAAAAGATACGGTTCTTAACCTTCGCTATCGTGTAGTGATACATTCAGGCGATCATAAGGAAGCCGGAATAGCCGGTGAATTTGAAAAGTACAAAGCCGTACGGTGAATACTTCTAATCCTGGATCCTTTTATACCTTTTTAGTTACTGAGTCGGTAACCGTCTGTTGATGGAGTAAATTCAACAGAATGGCTTATCCCTTTCGTTTTAAAAGAAACCGACAGGTTCCCGGATTTTTCCAGTTTCATTTGTCTGGAATCAGCTATCTGACTTGCTTCTTCTGAGCTTTCTACAGGAAGAATAACAGTAGCCACAAAGGTTTTTTCATTCTTAGCTTTCAGTTCAGTATCAAAATAATCAATCCAGAAAAAAGCTTTGGTGGCATTTATGAACTGGGTAGCATGTTTTCCAGGGATAATATTAAAATCCTGCACTGCAACCGGGATCAAAGCCATTTTACCCTTTCCATTATCAAGGATAGCATATTTTTCTTTTATGTCGAAACTGACGCCTGGATGAAAACGTATCTCAATACCTGCTCCTGGTGCACTCTTTATTTCATCAAGGATTAATGTTATTTCAGGTTTCTCAAATATAATATGCCTCCTCCAGCCTTTAAGTTCATTTCCCGGATAGGCTTTTGAGGGGTCCATAAGTACATAATCACGATTTACGGATGTCTTAAATTCCAGTACTTTCCCGCCCACTTCATAATTCCATGGCTGCTTCCTCATCTTCCCAGGAATTTGTTTTTCATTATTTACAAAAATAACGTTGTGTCCAATACTCGAAGCATTAGGATAATCCCAGCGGGCGTCATCAAAATATTTCTCATCATAGCCTCCCTGATTTCCCATATCCTCTATAAAATAGTCGTTCTGCCAGTAGATAATAAAGTGGCCTATATCGAAATGACCGTGATGGGGGTCATTGTTCATGCCGGCTTTCCCGGCAACAAGCACTTTGGCAGGATCTTTAAAATCACTGCGTAGTACCCACCAGTCAATTGTACGGAAATGTTTTGATGGATTTATCGGTGCTGCAGGTTTAATATCTGATTCTGGCCATATTATGTCGAATATATTGTTTCGAATTCCAAAAAATTCACTTGAATACCAGGCAGCCTCCCTGTTCTTTGTCTCAGAAGCAAGTTTGTTTATCAGGTAGGTACTTCCAATCAGGCTGCCACCACCGGAATCCTCAAAACTTATGGATTTATTTCCGGGAAGTGATATATAGAGAGGAAATGTTGCAGGATTATTTTTCAGCCGTTCATTTTCAAACAGGTTATATTTCGCACCGGTCATTCGTTTAAGCGCATCAGCAAAAAATGTGGAAGTAAAAACACCATAATTCCAGTAACCACCTCCCTCCTGCCAGCCACCGTCTTCTCCAAGTTCATTAAACATGCTGTTTATACGGTTATACGATTCAGCAACAATATCAGTGAGCTGAGGGTTCTCTGTAAGCAGAGCCAGCCCTGTCAGTCCAATTCCGGAGTTACATACCCCGCACCAGTTACAACGGTATGCTGTGGCCCACCAGTGGAATTCATAATTACCACGGACACGAGTCACAACCTTTTCAAGTAACGCACCCCTTATCCGGTCCCTTTGTGCCTGATTAAGTGCCGGGTAAAGCCAGTCATAAACCGCTGCCATCATTCTTGCAGCATCACCATTATAATGATCGAAGTTGAAATTTACCTGGTCATCAGGTACATTCCATGGCATAATCCGCGAATAAATGACAGGAAATTCGTGAGCACGTTGTGTCCATGTTGTAAGATCGCAAAATGCATCAGCAAAATCAAAGGCCTTATCCGCATATTTCCTGTCTCCTGTCATCTGGTAGAGAAAAGACAGATAATAAGCATTGTCAACATTGTTACTGTAGTATCTTGAGTATTTCCCGTCCCTGTCCTGTTCAGACCATCCGGCTCTGGTATTTTTTCCCTGCACCGGGATATTTCTCTCTACCGGCATTGCAAGCCACATTTTAGCCTGCGCCTCCAGTTTCCTGAATATGTCGTTACATTCCTGATCAATTTTGATCCGGTTAATAAGTTCAGGCTTTTCCTTATCAGAAAAGTAGAGATAAGGATGTTTAAGAGAGGGAATATCAATCGCCTTGTCGATGTCAGTTTTACTTACCTGTGCTGATACCGGTACTGAAATTAAGACAAGTATCAGCAATAAACCTTGATATTTAAGTTTTTGATGCATATAACTTTGAATTTAAATTTATGTTATAAAACATATTTAGGTCTTAATTTTGAAGAACAATATATAATTAATCCATGGGATTGAATACCCGGTAAACCTTTCTGAATATTATCTGTTTTTACTCTCTTCTTTCTCGTTTCTGAGCCCCCTATAAGTGCAATCAGGCATATCGCAAAGGCTGCATGTGTACCTATTGTATCTGACATGTTCACCTATTCCTATGAATCCACTGGCCGATTTTACCGGAAACATCAATGCAGATTCAGTCAGAGTGATTCTGCAGAAATTATCAGGCAACAAACTGAAGAGCTTGTGTTGTTCTGCTACATTCCACCCGCAATAACCTGGGCTATATCTGTTTGTTATCTTTTGCCCTGTCAGTCCGGCAGATAATGCCAGGTCATCCTGCATCAGGTCAGCTGCAGTATCAACAATTAAACTGCCGATAATATCAAGAATGTAACCCTTCAGTGGATCTCCTGCAGCCATTACCTCCCTGCTCTTTTCACCAATTTCAGCACCTGCTGTAGAGATAAAAACTGCTATTGATTCAGATTTTTTAATCTGGTTAAAGATAATTTTTTGTATATCAAAGGTTATATTGTTGATATTTAAGGACTTGTCATCATCATCAAACTTAATATCCCTGAAGATCCTGTACTCAGACCTGATGCTGCCAATTGCAGATGCATCATTCAGTGTCTCTTCAATAAGAGCCTTAACCATTTCACGATCAGCGCCTTCATCATAACCAAGCAATTTCTCAATCTCTGAGATATTTATTCCGAGATCATTGAATGCAAACTGAAATCTCTTGTCTGTCATTTATGATTGTTAAGTAGATTATTTTCCGGCCAGTCCGCTCTCACTGACAAGTCGTTCAATGATAGCTTCCCAGCCCAGTGTCATAATATGTATCCCATGAACTCCCTGTTTCACCTTAATTTTTTCAATAAGCTCTAGTGCAATCTGAAATCCGGCTTCAGGCGCTGATTCTCCTGCCTTTTCCAGCTTGTTAAGTATTGCCGCCGGAATAGTAACACCTGGGACCTTCGTATGAAGATATTGTGCAACTTTATAACTCTTCAGTGGAGCAATGCCTATCAGAATATATACTTTATCCAGAATATTTCTTTTATACATCTGCTCGAGCCAGAGATCAAGCCTGTCAGCCTCAAAAACCAGGTTGGTTTGAAAGAACTGGGCACCTGCATTTACCTTTTTGGTATCTTTTATTACCTGAAGAACAGGATCTGAAGCAAAAGGAGATACAGCCGCACCAAGAAAAAGCTCAGGATTCTCCTTCATTTTCCTGCCGTCGAGATAAATACCCTCATCCCTCATCCTCCTGAGTATCCAGAGCATCTGGACTGAATCAATATCAATAAAATTCATCGAACCTGTAGGTGAAGGACCTACATGCGGGTTATCGCCGGAAATGCACAGCACGTTATAGATCCCCATCTCATTCAGCCCTATTACATCACCCTGCAGACCGCACCGTGTAGTATCGCGTGAGGTAATCTGCAGGACAGGTTCTGCACCCAGATCAACAGCAACCTTGCTGCAGGCAATACTCGACATTCGGGGACGTGCAGATGAGGAATCTGTAAAATTTATGGCAGTCACGAAAGGTTTCACTGCCTCTATATCTTTTTTAAGCTTTCCTGTTGCAGAACCCAGCGGAGGAGTGACTTCCGTGGCAACGACAAACTCACCGGCTTTCAGTTTCTCTGCCAGACGGGTAAGAGGTTTATTGTTTAACGGCGGGTGATATTCTGAATCTCCCTGCCACCATTCCGGTTGCCGGATAGTCTTAAATACACTGTCCCAGACTTCATTTTTTCTTTTTTTATCTTTGGCAAAAAGGCTTCCTATGAATCTGCCGGTTCCAACCTTTTTTATATGTCTCAAAACATCACCCCAGGTCTCTGTGCCAACCTTATCCCAGTCGAGAGGAGGCAGCACTTCTAGTAATATCTCCTGCCGTCCTGTTTTAAGGGCACGTTTATATATTGCATACCAGACACATTTCCTTGTTTCATCCACATAGCAGTTTTTTTCAGGAGTGATACCCCCACATGGTCCGTTTCTCATTCCTTTAGGGCATTCCATTGGGCAAATAAATGCTGTCTCCTGAAGCAGGCAGTTACCGCACATGCGACAACCAAAGATAGGACCTTTGATAAAGAGTTCTGCTTTAGCCAGTACCTTTCTGCCAAATTTTTCTTTTTTAAAAGGATAGAAAGCAGGTTGCCATCTTCGGGCCGGTTTAATACCAGACATTTTCAGAATAGGTGATTTACAAACAATTAGAAATTAAGCTTTTACTGAGCTATCTCCACATATCTCATTGCAAAATCGTCACGACCCAGTATGAGGTCAGCAGCTCGCACTGTTACGGCAATTTTTTCAGGATTTGCAATGGGACATGTAAGGCCATATAAAATCGAGAGGGTCATATGAACAGCATTCAGCACCTCCCTGTCCGGAAGACCAAATGATATATTGCTGGCTCCTTGTGTGATGTTCAAACCAAGCTTATCATGTACCAGTTTTATTGTCTCTAAAGTAACAAGGCAGGCACGCGGATCAGCGCTGACAGCCATTGCAAGAGGATCTACAACAACATCCTCCTCCTTTATCCCGGTTCTGACTGCGCGTTCAAGTATTTTTTCAGCTATTTTAAGCCTTTTTTCTGGATCATGAGTAATTCCTTCTTCATCCATTGCCAGGGCAATAATTGCCGCTCCATATTCTTTGGCGACAGGCAGAAGAGCGCTCATCGACTTCTCTTCCCCGTTAACAGAATTTATAAGGCATTTACCTTCTGCAACCTTCAGCGCAGCTTCAATAGCTTTTGGATTAGGAGAATCAAGGCATAGAGGAACATCAAATCTGGATTTAATTGCAAGCACAACCTCAGGCAGCAGTTTTACATCATCTACACCCGGGAATCCTACATTTACATCAAGCACCTCAGCATAAGCCTTTATCTGTGTATCGGCTAACTCAAGAACATATTCAAAATTACCTTCCTGCAGTGTTGTTACAAGCTTCTTTCTCCGTGTCGGATTAATACATTCCCCAATTATCACAACTGGTCCGTTGGTGTCAATAGTAACCTCACGTGCTGTTCCACGCAGAACTGTTTTCATAGGGGCCTAAATAATAACTATGATACAAGGGCCTTAAGATAGTTTACTGCTCCCTGTGGATCGGGGGAATAAAAATCTGCACCTATTTTCTGACAGTATTCCATGGTTACAGGAGCACCGCCAACCAATATTTTTGAATCTTTATGCTTTTCCTTTATGGTTGAGACAGTGTGCTTCATGTTTTCCATCGTAGTGGTGAGAAGAGCTGAAAGACCAATAACTGCACCTGGATTAGCATCAAGTGCATTCATAAATTTTTCTGTTCCTACATCTACTCCAAGATCAATAACCTCCCATCCTCCTCCCTCTATCATCATTGCAACAAGATTCTTTCCTATATCATGAAGGTCACCGGCAACCGTACCTACAATAAATTTACCTTTACGTTTAGTCTCACCAGACTGGAAAAATGGTTTAAGATGTGCCATAGCGCTGTTCATCGCCTTAGCTGCCATAAGCATCTGTGGAACATATATCTCTTTACGTGAAAACTTATCACCTACTTTTTCCATTGCCGGGACAAGTGCATTCTCAAGTATTTCATCAGGTTTCACACCTGCATCAAGCGCCTGTTTTGTAAGTTCATCTGCACCATCCTGATCCTTCATATTAGGAGGATAGGGAGATACTTTATTTATTTTACCGAATTCTACACATAAAGCTATTTTTTCAAGAGTCTCATTCATAATTTCATATTTTTAATCAGGTCAGTTACTTAAAGGATTTTTCCTATTTACTATTGATTAACATTCTCAAAATAAATAAAACTATTTTGTTTATGCTAAAATTATATAATTATTTAATATTGTTAAATTAAAATAGATTTATTGTTTAATAGTTAATTACTTTACCCTAGTTAAGTATTTTTGAATGTTAATTAAATGAAATAATATGAGAACGATTCTTACTCTTCTGTTTTCAGGTATAGTAGCGCTGGCATCAGCCCAGAATGGCTCTACCGGAATATTTAAAACCTCTGCCGATATCGGAAATCCCGCAGCAAAAGGATCTGCTGTGTATAATACTTCAGATCAGAGTTATAATTTAAAAGGCGGTGGATATAATATCTGGTTTGAGAGGGATGAATTCCACTACCTCTATAATAAGATAAAAGGAGATTTTATACTTACAGCCAATTTTGAGTTTATAGGTAAAGGAAAGATACAACACAGGAAGATTGGCTGGATGGTCAGAGAGACAGACGCTGACAAATCTGCTCATATAACAGCTACTCTGCATGGAGACGGACTGACTGTCCTTCAGTGGAGAAGATCCTACGGGGCACCTATGAGGGATCCACAGGATGAACTTTTTGCTGATTCTTCATGGTATAATATAATCCAGCTTGAGAGGTCAGGTAAAACCTTTACAATGAGAGCAGCACACACCGGAAAACCCTTTGAGGTGATAGGATCACATGAGATGCCTAATCTGCCTGAAGAGATACTGGCAGGCTTGTTTATTTGCGCCCATGATACAAATTCTGTTGAAGAGGCCAAAGTGTGGAATGTAAGGGTTGACAAACCTGTTGCCGATAATTATGATCCTGGCATGGGGGGTTATCTCGGATGCCGACTTGAGACCATGAATGTGGCAGATGGTAAAAGGATGATAATTTATGAGAAAAATGACCGTTTTGAAGCTCCCAACTGGATGCCGGATGGGAAAAAGCTACTTTTCAACATGGATGGTTCTCTTTATAAAATTCCTGTGGAAGGCGGGTCGCTTGAAAAACTGAACACCGGTTTTGCAAACAGGAACAATAATGACCATGGAATATCTTTCGACGGAAAACTTCTGGCTATAAGTCATCAAAGAGAAGGAATGCCTGGTGGTGGCTCAACAGTATACGTTCTCCCTATTGAAGGCGGGACTCCTCAGATGATAACGGAAAATACACCATCATACTGGCATGGATGGAATCCGGATAACAAGGAGGTTGTTTACGTGGCACAACGAAACGGAAAGAATATTTACAATATTTATAAAAATTCGATAAAGGGAGACAAAGAGGTGGCACTTACCAATATCAAGGCGGGTGAGCATGTTGATGGTTGCGAGTTCTCTCCTGACGGCAAATACATTTATTACAACGGCAATCATACCGGGTCAATGCAGCTATGGAGAATGAAGCCGGACGGCAAAGGAAGGGAACAGCTTACAAATGACAATTACAATAACTGGTTTCCGCATGTATCACCTGACGGAAAATGGATAGCGTTTATATCATTTACTAATACTGTTGCTCCGAACGATCACCCTTCATATAAGCGTGTTATGCTCAGATTGATGCCTGCATCAGGAGGAGAACCAAAGGTGATAGCTTACCTCTATGGCGGCCAGGGAACTATTAATGTCCCTTCATGGTCTCCTGACAGTAAGTCGATAGCTTTTGTAAGTAATTCAGGTAGATAAATAAAGGCTTCAGGCTTCAGGCATCGGGATATTAGGATTTCCTGTAGCCCATTGCCTGAAGTCTTTAGCCTGTAACTTCTTTAGGCAGATTGTATTTTCTTTAGCCTCTCACACAGATCAGCCAGACCCTCAGGTGTGTCACCCCCAGACTGTTCAATAGTTGTCCAGCCATGGTACCCTATGTCATCAAGTGCTTTCATCACAGCAGTCCAGTTTACATCACCTTCCAGCAGTTTGACGCCAAAACCGGCCCTCTTGCCCTGTTCATCAGCAATTTTCCTGCTGAATTCCTTGATATGTACTCTTGCTATGCGATTGCTGAGAATCTTAATCCATTGTTCCGGCCAGCCATAATTAAGAATATTGCCACAATCGAAATAAAAACCCACAGAGGGGCTTTTAAACTGATCGACATAGGTTGCTGCCTCCATCGGGCTAAGCAGAAAATTGTTCCAGACATTCTCGATACCGATCCTGACCTGAAGCTTTTCAGCTAATGGAAGTGCCTTCTTTATTTCCTCAGTACTTCGCAACCAGCATTCATCATAAGTCATACTCTCGGTAACACGGCCAGGAACAAGCAAAACAGCATCTGTTCCGTAAGCGCTGGCATCCTGAAGCGTTAGTTTAAGTGCAGTAAGCCCCTGTTCTCTTATTTCCGGGTCGGGATCGGAAAGCAGATATTTCCAGTGAAGTTCTCCGCAGACACTTAATACCGGCAATCCTGTAACCTCAGTTGCCTTGAGCACTTCAGCCCTGTTAAGGTGACTCATTACCTCAACGCCGTCAAATCCTGCATCCCTGGCAAATTTGAATTTCTCCATAATGGTTTTGCCAACGCCAATACTTCCCCACATTATCCCTTTTTTGAGCTCCCTTGATGCTGGCTTGATAACATTTGAAAAACCGGGCAGAGTACCGGTTGCAATCAGAGCCGACGCCATTGCAGTGCTCTTTGTAAATTCCCGTCTGTCCATCCTTTAGTGTATTAGTTTTTTCTAATCATTAGTTTTCACTCTGATTCCTATTGGGTTGGTGCAGCTCCGATAACAGGGATAACCTCAGGGATAGGTGGTACTACAGGTCCCATCGCATAAGTTTTTGGACCAAGGTAGAGATCTGAGTTCATCACTTCATCCCAGGTGACATCTTTACCTGTGTAGGCCGACATCCTTCCCATAATGGTTATTAATGTCGAATTGATCTGTGCCTCAGCATCTGAGAGATAATTACCTGTACGTATAGCAGTTACCAGGTTTATATGCTCCTGAACAAAGGGATCCTTTACTTTCCAGGTTTGATCTGCAGCACCTTCCTCCGGATATGGGTATTTCCATACCTCTTCTCCCTTTAGGTTGTATAGTGTTCCTTTTGCATTTGCAAATCCCTCTGTTCCTGTTATCAGTTGATGAGTCATATTACTGCAGCCTGTTATCTGCCTTGCAGCACAATGAGTCTGCATCCCGTTATCATATATATATTCTATGCTGAAGAAATCATACTGGTCACCGGTTATCCTGCGCTGACGGCCGCCCCATCCAATAGCCTTCACTGGATTCTCTCCGATATACCAGTTCATTACATCTATCTCATGTATGAATTGTTCGGTAATATGATCGCCAGAAAGCCAGCAGAAATTTGCCCAGTTGCGAAGCATATACTCCATATCCGACATACCTGGCTGACGTTTTATTACCCAGAGCGATCCTCCATTACGGATGATATGAGCACTGACAATCTCTCCAATTGCACCATTCATCACCCTACGCTGAGTCTCCATGAAATCTTTCTGAACCCGTCGTATCGTGCCACTTACCATGCAAATTTCTTTCTGTTTGGCTCTCTCCGCTGATACCATTACAGAACGTGCTCCCACCGGATCCACAGCTATTGGCTTCTCCATGAATATATGTTTGCCTGCTTTTACAGCCGCCTCAACATGCGCCGGTCTGAAATGAGGAGGGGTACAAAGAAGTACAATGTCCACCCCTGAATCAATGACCTTTTCATAAGCATCAAATCCCAGGAAACATTTTTCATCTGCGATTTCAACATTTTTCTGTGTTTTAAGCTCTGCCCTGCACTTATCAAGCCTGTCCTGAAAGACATCACCAAGTGCTGTGATCTGCAGGTTGGGACCAGCATTAAGAAAATTAATTGCAGCACCGGTACCTCTTCCGCCGCATCCAATAAGTCCGGCTTTGAGCAGTTTACCATCGGGAGCCTCGTTGAGAAGTGTTGGAAGCTTAATTTCTTCCTTTTTTGTGCCGGTATTTGAACACGAAGTCAATAATCCTGCAGCTCCAATAGTTCCAACAGTTGCCATTGCAGTATTTGATATAAAACTGCGACGGCTGAGATCTTTCTTATTTTCCATTTTTTGTAATGTATTTAGATATCTTAAATAGCTCTTCAACTCTTAAAAATAGGTAAAAGAGTTTGATTTAGGGAATTTTTAGTGTTTTTTTAACATCATTTAATTGCACATTGAGGAAATTTATTTAAATTAATTCTGATGAAGTGAAATTTGTAAATAATTTGCAGTGATGCGTCGGTTTTATTATCAGGTTATATCAATTATTATATTCAGTATTTTGTATCTCTACACAGCCCTGGGGGTACTGATAACACTCATATTTGCATTTTTACATCTAAGGAGACCAATAGATATTATTTCTCAGATATGGGCTAAATCGGTCTTATCTATTATAGGAAAGAAATTTAGCCTGACCGGACTGGATAACATTGAAAAAGGATCAAAGTATATCCTGCTGGCAAATCACAGCAGCCTTTTTGACATCGTAGCAATTATGTCGATCTGCCCCGGAATAACATGGTTCGGACATGAACGGCTTCTGAAAGTGCCTCTCTTCGGCAACTTACTGAAATTGAAAGGATATGTTGCCTTCAAAGAGCCAAACTACAGAAACACAAAGAATATGATAGAACAACTGGTTCTAAGGGCCAGAGACCGGACTGTGGCTATTTTCCCGGAAGGTACCAGAACACTTGACGGCAAAATAAATGAGTTTTACAGAGGATTTATTTACCTCCTCCGCAACACTGATATAAATATACTTCCGGTTACACTTAACGGTTTCTATGATCTTAAACCTAAAAACAGATCATACATTAATTTCGATGCCAGCCTCGAAATAATCATACATAAACCAATTAAGAGAGACGATCTGATTGACAAAACTGATATCGGAATCATTGAAACAGTAAAAGCTGTTATAGAATCTGCTTACACAGGGAATAATAGTGATTATTCCCGACAAACAAAAAAGGCATCAATAATCCTTTAAGCGCCAAAAATGGAAACAGAAAAAAAGAAATGGGTATTTATCATCAATCCCGTTGCAGGAAACGGATCAGCCAAATTATTGATCCCCAAACTGGAAAATATCCTTACAGTCAAAATGATTGATGCCGAAATTATATTTACCGAAAAACCCGGACATGCAACAGAACTTTCTGAAGCCTATTACAATAAAGGTGTGAACTACATTATTGGTGTTGGCGGGGATGGTACGCTTAATGAGATCGCAAGGCCTCTGATTAACAAAAAAAATATCACCCTTGGTGTTATCCCGGCCGGAACTGGTAACGATTTCATCCAGATACTGGGATTCCCAAACAGGTTTGATAATGATGCATGGGAATCATTCTTCAGAGCTGAAGAAAAGGAGATGGATGTGGGTATCTGCAATAATATCATTTTCCTCAACGGCATGGGACTTGGCTTTGATGCGGAGGTTGCAGCTGAGAATTATTCAGGATCGGGTGAAGTGAAGAAAGGGGGCAGTAACAAGTACATTTGGCATATAATCAAAACTCTTCTGTTCTTCAGGGAAAGGAAGATGATTTACGTAAATGGGGCGGAAAGAAGCGAAACTGATTGCTTTATCAATACCATTGCAAACGGAAGAAGATTTGCAGGAGGATTTTATCTTACACCCAGGGCAATTGCAGATGATGGTCTTCTCGATATCTGTATGATTAAAAGATTGTCACTTTTTGAAAGGTTTAATATCCTGTTAAAGGTTCCGAAAGGATCTCACATTACTGACAGGAGAGTAAATTATTACCAGACCCCTGCTATAAGTCTGGAATTTCCGGTGGAGGTGCCATTCCATGTTGATGGAGAGCTATATTATTCGAGAGAATTCGATGTTAAAGTTTTACCGCGGGCACTTAAAATGATTTACAATCCTGATGGAAACCACTATTTCAGACAATAGATACAGCTATACTGTTTTCTTCGACCTCGATCGAACCATTATTCCAAAGGTCAGTGGCAGGGAACTTGCTTATGTTGCAGTCAGTAATGGTCAGATAAAGCCTATTATTCTTGTCATAATATTAGTTAACTATCTATTGTATAAAATCAGGCTGCTCACACCTCAGACAATGGCAGAAAAGATGATCGGATGGACTAAGAATATACCCGGTGTTACTTTTAATGAATTATGTGCAGAAACAACTTATGTCCGGCTGATTCCTGCCATTTACAAAGATGCATTGAAAGAGATTGAATTTCACCGGGATAATAATGCCAGAATAGTATTTCTTTCCGCTTCAGTAATTCAGGTCTGCGAAAAAGTAGCAGAAAAAACCGGTGCTGACGATATTATTTGTACTGAACTTGAGATTAAAGATAACCTACTGACAGGCAAGACATCCGGCAGGCTATGCTTCGGAGAGGAAAAAGGAAAAAGACTCAGGGAGTATTGTTATAAAAATAACATAAATAACTCTGAGTCTTTCTATTATGGCGATTCAATATCTGATATCCCTGTTTTTATCCAGGTAGGGTCACCAGTATGTATAAATCCTGGTTACAGACTTAAAAAGATTGCAGAAAGGAATGGCTGGCAAACACTTAAATGGTCCGCCTAGTTGACCTCAAGCTTCTGCAATGAAGGCAATTGAGGAAATTTTGCATGTGGTTCTGTCTGATACCAGAAACATGTTGATGCAATATCCGATTTCTGAGGCAGATATCTGCCCGCCTGACGCCATCCAAGATCCTGAATAGTAACTTTCAGGTCGCTGTCAAATCTTACAGGATCAAGGATATGCCAGCGGTACAGGCCAAAGCGCTGTTGCGACTTGTATGTCCCGTCCGGACGAATAACCTGGTGAAGTCCACTATAAGGAGTACAGAATTCTGTATATTTCCCTTCCCTGTCGAAATTATAGGATCCGCAGAAATAATCTTCAGTCCCGGTGCCACAAATAGTAGGAAACTGTTTATCTCCATCAAGAAAGAATTTGATTTCCCCTTCTCCCCACCAACCGTTATTATTGACTCCCCATGCAAGGTATACACCAACATAATGACCTTTCCCTTTCACACCGTCAATAATTGTATAGTCTGAAGTTTCATTGGTATTCTGCCGTCTCCACTGAATATGCAGGTAACCGGCATCGGCAGGGACATCGGTAAGTGTATAATCGATCTGGTAATAGAGAGTCATTGGATCGGTATCGTTAATATTCTCCATAGTTATTTTGCATTTCTTCCGGAAAGGCATTGCCCAGTATGAATTGAACGCACTTCCTGGATTAACACAGACAGCAGAAGAAACAAGCGGCGCATAGACATTCCATCCCATTCCAAAAAAATCACCCACAGGGCATTCGACAGACGGTTCTGTTTCTCCATCCCAGTATATGCGGATTATTGAGAATCTCCAGTTGCCGGTTGGCGTCATCCAGATATGCTGTATGGCTCCTGGTCCGTCGATTTCAGCCATGGTAAAGGTCTCTCCTGCCTTTATCCTCACATAAGGATTCACTTTCCATCCCTTACCAAGATCCCTTGCAGCCCATGATGCATTGGCAGTGTTGGGCTTATCCTTGTCAGCCGGATCAGCCATCCCTCCTTTGCCTTTCTCCCCGGTGAAATTCTCGGGACTTATTGACCTTGTTTTAGCATCAGACAACCTGTAGAGGTTTCCCATGTTCATCTCCAGACCGTTAAATTTCGACTGTGCCGTTAAAAGAAGCGGCAATAGTAAAATCATTATTCCTGTTGATAATAGCTTTTTCATATTACTGGTTTTTATAGAATGACTTATAATTAATTAAAACTAAACAAATAAAATGACAATAAAAAAGGGGCCTTAACGAGCCCCTTAAATACCTTTAGATAAATCCGCTAGAAGATGTATCTGATAGAGATAGCACCACTGGCAGGTTTGAAGCCTTCATTACCAATAATATTGAAATAAGGATTCCAGTCAAGCCCAATATTTATTGGTGCTTCAGTAAAACTATATTCAATGCCTATTACTCCATCCGGACCAAGGACAAAATCATGAATGTCAGCTTCATCATAAGAACCTACATGTGCGCCAAAACCAAAATACCATCTAAGGTTATCAACATCAAAAGCTTTGTTGTGTATCTCATATAAACCCGTCACATTAAAACCATGCTGATATGCATACAGAAATCCTTCAAATGCATTTTTCTGACTTACAAAATGCTTTACTGTAAGACCCCAGGCTGTTCCTCCTCTCAGTCCAACTCCGGTATTATAGTCCTGGGCATTAATTGCAATCGCCATTGCTGAAAACAGAATAAATGTAAATAGTAGCCTTCTCATTATTTTAACGTTTTAAATTAAGCTGCAAATTTAAAAAAAAATCCACATAGAATTAAATAGACACTCCACCTTGTCAATTCACATTTGTAATATATTATTAATTTGTTAGTTTTGAGACGGCAATTGTCAATCCTAAATCATACTTGCTAAAATTAATTAGCCATGAAAAACCTTATTATTCTGATCATTACAATGACACTTATTTCTTCATGCAACAATCCTGCAGACAAAAAGATAGTATATCCCGTTTCGAAAAAAGGGGATGTTGTTGATAACTATTTCGGAACAGAAGTCCCCGACCCCTACCGATGGATGGAAGATGACAGGTCGGAGGAGACAGCTTCATGGGTTGCTGAACAGAATAAATTGACTTTCGGGTATCTTGAAACAATTCCATTCAGGGGAGAGATTAAAAATCGACTCGAAAAAATGTGGAACTATGAGAAGTTCACATCACCTTACAGGAAAGGAGAATACACATACTATTCCCGCAATGACGGGTTGCAGAACCAGTATGTTCTATACAGGCAGAAAGGTAGTGAAGAACCGGAGGTCTTTCTTGACCCCAATAAGTTCTCAGCTGACGGAACCACTTCCCTGGGCGAAATTGAGTTCAGTAAAGACGGAAGTATTGTATCCTACTCTGTTTCTGAGGGAGGTTCTGACTGGAGAAAAGTAATAGTTTTGGATACAAAGACCAGGGAAATAATCGGAGATACTATAATTGATGTCAAATTCAGCGGTCTCTCCTGGCAGGGCAATGAGGGATTCTATTACTCCAGCTACGATAAACCGGAAGGCTCAGAACTCACTGCAAAAACTGACCATCACAAGCTTTATTTTCATAAGCTTGGTACACCGCAAAGCGATGATAAAGTAGTATTTGGCGCCGACATAAAGAGAAGGTATGTCGGTGGGGGTGTAACTGAAGATGGACGATACCTTGTAGTAACCGCTGCTATCTCCACAACTGGCAATGAGCTTTATATCAAAGATTTATCTAAAAAAAACAGTAAGTTTATAACTGTTGTCGGTAGTTTTGAAAATGACCACACAGTTATCGACAATGAAGGAAGCAAACTATTCATTATGACGAACCTGAATGCTCCCAACACAAAAATAGTAATAGTTGATGCGTCAAATCCGGGCATTGAAAACTGGAAAGACCTGATCCCTGAAACTGAGAATGTTCTTGTTCCTTCAACAGGAGCAGGCTTCATCTTTGCAGAATATATGATAGATGCTATATCGAAAGTACTTCAATATGATATGAAAGGCAAACTTGTCAGGGAGATTACCTTACCGGGTGCCGGCACCGCATCAGGTTTCGGAGCCAGAAAGATTGACAGGGAGGTATATTATTCATTTACAAATTATATAACACCATCTACAATTTACAGGCTTGATCCGGCCACAGGCACCTCTGAAGTTTTTAAGAAACCTGCTGTGGATTTCAATGGTGACAATTTTGAATCAAAACAGGTGTTCTACAATAATGTCATTGATGGCACTCATATACCAATGATAATCACCTGTAAAAAGGGAACTGAACTAAATGGTAAGAATCCGACAATCCTATACGGTTACGGAGGTTTCAATATCAGCCAGACCCCATCATTCAGTCCTGCAAATGCTGTCTGGCTTGAAATGGGAGGAGTATATGCCGTTCCCAATATAAGAGGTGGTGGTGAATATGGAGAAAAATGGCATCTGGCAGGTGCAAAGATGAATAAGCAGAATGTTTTTGATGATTTCTATTCAGCATCCAGATGGCTTATTGGTGAAAATTATACTTCTCCACAGTTCCTGGCTATCAGAGGAGGCTCCAATGGAGGTCTTCTTGTCGGAGCTGTTATGACTCAACATCCCGAAAGCTTCAAGGTTGCTCTTCCTGCAGTCGGAGTCATGGATATGCTCAGGTATCATAAGTTTACTGCCGGAGCCGGCTGGGCCTATGATTATGGTACATCCGAGGATAGCAGGGAGATGTTTGATTATATATATAAATATTCTCCGGTGCAAAATGTAAAGGCCGGAGTAAGTTATCCTGCTACTCTTGTCACAACAGGCGACCATGATGACAGGGTTGTACCTGCCCATTCATTCAAGTTCGCCGCAAACCTGCAGGAAAAACAGGCTGGCAATAATCCGGTACTTATCAGGATTGAAACAAAAGCCGGTCATGGTGCAGGCACTCCTGTAAGCAAAACAATTGAACAGTATGCTGACATTTTCGGATTCACGCTCTGGAACATGGGAATCAAAAAGCTGAATTGATTTAAAAATGCGGGTAAAATTCTCCATTCCACATAACCTCGTAATTGTATTCAGCATTGTAATATTTGCAGCTATTCTGACGTGGATCATCCCTGGCGGCAGATATGAAAGAGAGACTGTAAGTGTTAACGGAGTAGAAAGAAGTATAATAGTTAACGGTTCATTCCAGTACGTTGACAGCCAGCCCCAAACCTGGCAGATATTTTCTGCATTTTATAAAGGCTTCATTAATATGTCGCATATCATCGTCTTTATATTGATGATAGGAGGGGCATTCTGGATCATGAATGACACAAAGGCAATTGATGTCGGGATTTTCTCCTTCCTGGGATTTACCAGGAATATGGAGAGGTATAAACCGGTCAGGTTCCTTGGTGTAAACAATATCATTATTACACTGATAATGATCCTGTTTAGTTTCTTCGGTGCGATATTCGGAATGTCAGAGGAGACGATAGCCTTTGCTGTAATTTTTGTTCCGCTTTCTATATCAATGGGATACGACTCACTTGTAGGTGTGGCTCTCTGTTATTTCGCCGCTCATATAGGGTTTGCAGGAGCTATATTGAATCCGTTTACAGTAGGCATTGCCCAGGGACTGGCAAGTGTACCGATGTTCACAGGAATCGAATACCGGATTGTTGCATGGATAATTATTACCGTAGCAGGCATCGCTGCTGTCCTATGGTATGCTGCAAGGATAAAAAGAGATCCGAAAAAGAGCCCGATGTATGAAGCCGATTACTGGTGGAGGGAAAAGGGTAGCTCACATATTAAAGAGATCAGGTATCATACACCTCTTTCAGCATGGATAACAGCTTTACTGACAGGAATTGGATTGGTTGTATTTGCAGTTAAATATCCTGTAACAACGATGAAAGTTGGATTATCAGATATATCTGCCCCGCTCCTGCCGGTTTTTGCCGTACTATTTTTCATTACCAGCATAATCACTCTACGGAAATCGATTCATTTTTTTGTACTCAACATCCTGGCATTTACAATGATATACCTTGTAATAGGCGTACTTGGATTTGACTGGTATATTATGGAAATAGCTGCACTATTTCTTGCCATGGGAATAGTTACCGGATTTGCTTCAGCCAGGAAACCCGGAGAGATTACAAAACTCTTTGTTGAAGGGGTAAAGGATATAGTCTCAGCTTCACTTGTTGTCGGATTTGCAGGAGGGATAATTGCAATCCTCACCGATGGGCAGATAATAGATACTGTCCTGCACTCACTCTCCGGAGCGCTTAGCGGTGCAGGAAAGATCTCAGCAATTACAATAATGTACGGATTTCAGTCACTGCTGAACCTTGTAATAACATCGGGGTCAGCCAAAGCTGCTCTGACAATCCCTATCATGGCCGAGTTTTCTGACATAGTAGGCTTGTCAAGACAGGCAACTATTGTAGCTTTTCAGTTCGGAGCTGGATTTACAGATATGATCGCACCAACATCAGGAGTACTAATAGGAGTACTGGGAATGGCAAGAATACCTTATGTTAAATGGCTGAAATGGGTATTGCCGATTCTTATTATCCTGGTTCTGATAGGATTCCTGTTGTTAATACCAACTGTAACGATGCAGCTTAACGGATTCTGACAACAAGTGATCTTTTGAAATCAGGCAGCATTATCTCTGATCCTTCCGGAATTATTTTTGTCCACCTATCCTGCCATGGATCATATATTTCCAGAGTGTCATCCGCAACATCGATACCTGTTGATTTCAAATCAAGTTTATAACCTGAAATGAGTTCAGGGGGAATACTATCCTGTAGTTCGCTCTGCCATGTATTGTTTTTATCCCTCAGCCAGATAAGCTTTGTTTTATTTCCGCTAAGTGTATAGACTCTGAATCTTTCTGTATCTGATACGGTTGACTTGAAATTCTCAGATATCGGGTCAACTCCATCAATCACTTTGCGTAGCCTGCCGAAATGGTACCAGAGATGGTTCTTGTCAACGTATGATTCCCAGTGCCAGCTCATTCCTGATCCTGCTGATCCGCTGAAAAAAGGTGCAAAAAGAATATCATGCAGAAGAATACCTGCGGTATCAACCGCGTAAAATTTACTTGGACCGCTGTGCCTTGGCTCAACAGCTCCTGTTTCAGCAAGCAGTACCGGTTTACCGGTATTATAAGATTTAATCTCTTCAATAGCCGAAGAACATATTATATCCATTGGCGCATGGCATACCTCCATCCTTGCTCCAAGATCAAGGTACCTGTGAACCTGGGCCACCTCATTACCCGGCATCAGCATCAATCTCTTATAATTTGCCCTTACCCCATCATAATCGAAACTTCCAAAGCTCTGCATTACAAGATTCTGCGGGAAGCGTTTTTTTACCTCCTTAAGCATTAGCTGATTCCATTCAAAAAAGACTTCATCTTCCGGCCCCTTCATAGCATTCATTTCATTCCACAACTCCCAGCCAAAGAACAGAGTATCATTTCCATATCTTTTCTTATAAAAATCGACCTTTCTGAGGAAGAGTTCCCTTCCCTCCTCTGAAGTCAGATACTGCCGGATGCTGTCAAGCGGTCCGCCGTTTGATGTATGATATACAAACTTATTTGCCCATGTCTGGTTGTTTTCCTGCAGTGTAAGGCTCCTGAAATGTTCCAGTGTCATTTTAATTCTTAACCCGTTTCCCCGTGCCATTTCAATAAAGCGGTCGATCCTTTTGATCTTTTCTTCGCTGTATTCACCTGCTTTTTTGTCCTCTATATCCCAGAATGACTGGCTAAGCCAGACTCTTACATAGTTACCTCCGTTTGAAGAAAGAGCCTTCATCCATTGTTCTATTTCATAAAGGGATGAATCAGGATTATCCCTGTATTTTCCACTTGGATTTATCATATTGATACCTACAGGGATATAAGGAGAACCATCAGAAAAAATGAAGTATCCGGGGTTAACCCTGCTTACCTCAATGTACCCTTTAGATCCGGTAGGAAGCTGTTGATTGCCATCATTGTTGCAGGAGGCCAATATCAATAACATTGCTAAAAGTATCAGGGATTTTCTCAACGGCTTCATAAGAAAGATTTTTTATGAGATGAACATTAATCCAAATCTAATGAAAAAATTAAGATTTTTCCCATAGAAACTTACACAACTTGTCAGGGCTTGCCGGTAGTGTAACTCTAAGACGTCAGATCGATTCGCAAAGATTCCCCATAAGAATCTTAAAAATAATTCTCTGTTCAGCTCTGTGCTGCTATGGCTTTCCTCCGTGTAAGTTTTTTGATATTGAAAGAAGCAAAAAAAATCCCGGTCTCAGCCGGGATTCTTAAGTATTTGATTTACCAGTTTACCTTCTTTTGGTTTCCTTCTTTTTATTGGTCTCTTTTGATTTTGAACTGGATTCCCTCTTCACTGTTGCTTTTGGTTTCGATTCTCTTTTTGCCGGAGCTGAAGCTTTACTGGTCTGTCGGGTCCGTGGTTCAGCGGTTCGAACCTGAGCAGGACTTTTGCTTACTGAAGATCTGACCTGTGACGGGGTCCTGGATTCTGCCGGCCTTGCCTGGGATGATGTTCTGCTCCCATATGATCGTGACTGTGTGGAGCTTTTGGTTTCAGTCTTTCTTATCTGAGAAGAAGAATTTGCTCTTGGAGGAGTATTACTTCCATTTCTGCTTCTGGTTGTAACACTGCTTTCTGATCTTCTTGTGGAGCTACCTGCATTATCACCTCTGTTGCTGACTGAAGTAGGCGTTGCTGGCGACCTACGGTTCTGATCGGCAACATTGATACTTTCATTTCGTCTTGTACCGGAGTCCCTGTGTGTTGAAGAGTACAATGCTTCACCATTCTTTCTCTCCTCAGGATGAGAATATGTAGATTTATAATGACCATCCTTTATATTCACAGCTACATAGTGAGAGTGTGAATGATTAGGTCTGTAGTAGTAGTCATGCCAGTAATCGTGGCGGTGATGATTCCACCTTCTGTAATATGAGTAGTAATGATCGTAATAGTTGTAATGATAACCGTAGTAATAGTGCCAGTAGAATGGTCTCCAGGGTCTCCAGTATGAAGGGTAGTAACCCCAGTACCACGATGATCTCCAGACTACGTACCCGGGACTATAGATATATGTTATTAATGGCCATGTTGCTATCTCATAAACTGATGTTCTCACTACAACCACATTCCTCCCGTTTACTGAAGCAGCATTGCCTGTGTACCCCGGATTAGGCGTCTCTGATACGACAGATTCATCAACAACCGGCTCTATAATGTAATTTTCTCCGTAAAGGGCTTCATCACCTGTAAGCTGTATCATCACATTTCCTTCTTTATCACGCTCGACAGTAAAAACCGCTACATCCTGCTTTTCTCTCTTGTTGACGGCAACCTGCAAAACTATGTTATGAACATTGCCATGTACATTGTCAAAAACATTGACATAATCGATCATGCTGTCTCCGTTCAGATCGAGATTATTGATTCTTGAATTTTCATCGTTCAGGTTTCTCTCGAATTCTTCAAGTGTCTTTGACTCCTGGAAGAGATTCATTACCGCATAAAGATTAAGATTATCTCCCGGCAAGCCGAGATATTCTTCATTCTGACCCTGCGCCATCACTGCGACGCCCGATATCAGAAGGGCGGTCATTACGGATGTTGCGATTAAAGTTTTCATTTTTTTGGGTGTTAAAGTGTTTATCTGATATATTGAATGCAAATGGTGTACCAATCTTGAATTGATGGGGAGAAGGGGAGAAGGGGGAAGAGGGAGAAGTAGCTCAGGAATAGATCGTTAAATGTTGTTAAATAAATTTTATTTTATACTGATTTAAATAGGTTTTCAGAAAAATTCAGTATAAGTTTGATCAGGAAAAATCACATAGTAAACCAATCATTCTTTAAAACGCCCCTATGAAAACTTTGAATTTTTTAACCGGTAAATGGAATATGCATATTTTCACAATGCTGATTATTATGTTTCTGATCTTAAATAATTGTGAAGCACAATATACAGGAATAAACGATGATATTGCGAAACTTCGCAAGGGGGATCTTATTATAAAGGCAAATCCGGGTGATAAAGTATCGATTGAACAGATCTGTCATGAATTCTGGTTTGGCTGTGCAATTACGAATGGCCTCGCCGGCAGCAGGATGGCTGATGAAGATAAAAGGCAATACAAGGAGAAATTCCTGGAAAATTTCAATTCAGCAGTTACTGAAAATGCAGTCAAATGGCTCGATATGGAACGTCAGAAGGGTCAGGTTAATTATGCAAATGTCGATGGAATTTTAAATTGGACAGAGGAAAACAATATACCTCTCAGGGGACATAACATTTTCTGGGGAATCCCTAACCGGGTACAGCCATGGCTCAAAGAGATGAATGATGAAGAGCTCAGAAAGACACTTAAAAACAGGGCTGAAACTCTGGCCTTACATTATAAGGGCAGGTTTGCAGAATATGACCTTAATAATGAAATGGTGCATGGAAACTATTATGAGGAGAGGCTTGGGCCGATGATAACAAAAGAGATGGCTGAATGGGTTCATAACGGTGATCCTGATGCAAAACTATTTTTAAATGAGTATGATGTATTGACAGGCAAGAAGTTACCCGAATATATGGCTCAGATACGGACCTTCCTTAAACAAGGGGTCCCGATTGCAGGAATTGGTGTTCAGGGACACCTTCATGACGAATCATTTGACAGGGCAGAGCTCAAAAGAGCTCTTGATTCCCTTGCTATATTTGGGCTTCCGATACGTATCACTGAATTTAATTTGCCCGGTCAGCGTTCGAAATTCCTGAAGAACACCAGGCTGGAAATGACTCCTCAGGAAGAAGAACAAAAAGCTAGGGATATCGTCGATTATTACAGAATTTGTTATGCACACCCGCATGTGGAAGGAATAATTATGTGGGGATTCTGGGCAGGAGCCAACTGGATACCGGCTTCTTCACTCTACAGACGAGACTGGACTCCCACACCTGCAGTTGAGGCATATAAAAACCTGATCTTCAAAGAATGGTGGACTAAAGAAACAGGAACAGCCAACAGAAAGGGCGATTTTTCCGTATCAGCTTTTTATGGCAAATACAAGGTAACAGTAGATGGTGTTTCAAAAGAGGTTGACCTGAATAAAGACCAGGGAAAGACTGTTGTTGACTTTACTAAATAACAATTTATTTCGACCATTTAAGCCGGAGACTGTTGCTTACAACACTAACACTGCTTAATGCCATTGCAGCACCGGCAATCATGGGATTAATAAGAAATCCATTTACAGGGAACAGTACACCTGCAGCCAGAGGAATTCCTATAATATTGTATATAAAAGCCCAGAAAAGGTTCTGTCTTATCGTCCTGACAGTGTTACGGCTCAACCTTATAGCTACAGGGATATATGCAAGATCACTGCTGATAATAGTCATCCTGGCTGCATCAATCGCAATATCCGATCCTTTTCCCATAGCAATACTGACATCAGCAGTTGCAAGTGCCTGACTGTCGTTTATACCATCCCCTACCATGCCGGTAACCTTACCTTCTTCCTGAAGTGATTTTATGAATTCAGCTTTATCAGAAGGAAGCATATCAGCTTTGTAACCTGTTACTCCGGTAGTTGAAGCAACACTCGCGGCAGTTTTTTCATTATCACCGGTAACCATGTATACATCAATCCCCATCTGCTTAAGCTGCCTGATTGTTTGTTCAGAGTTTTTCTTTATCGGATCAGTGACCGAGATAACTGCAAGTACCTTTGCGTTTTCAGCAAAGTATATTATTGATCTTGCTTCATTTTCCCATTTAATTGCCAGGTTTTCCTGCTCCTGGCTGACAGAAATGTTGTTTTCCCTGATAAGTCTTGGTCCGCCTGCAAAATAGGTGGTGCCATTATAATTACACTTTATACCCTTGCCAGTAATACTCTGGATATCATTTAAAAGTACTGGTGATGAAAATTTCTCAAAGTGGGCAACAATTGCATCAGCCAGAGGATGTTCCGAGGCTTTCTCAAGACTAAACAGAATATTTGTGTATTTTTCTTTATCAGACTCTGACAGCCATTCTATCTTATGAACCATCGGCTTGCCTTCTGTGATTGTCCCGGTCTTGTCAAGTACAAGGGCATTCATCTTGTAAGCCAGTTCCAAAGCTTCAGCATCCTTGATCAGGATATTGTTTTCGGCTCCTTTCCCGATTCCAACCATAATGGCAGTTGGTGTTGCAAGACCAAGCGCACAAGGGCATGCAATTACAAGAACTGTTACCATAGACAATATACCCTGGATCAGTCCGTTTTCTCCGCCAAGAATAATCCAGACCGCAAGGGTTATAATGGATATTATCACTACTGCCGGAACAAAAATCCTGGCAATTTTATCAACCAGCTTCTGCACTGGTGCTTTACTTCCCTGTGCCTCCTGAACCATTCTTATTATCCCGCTCAGAAGTGTTTCAGACCCTACTTTTTCAGCGCTGAACTTAAAACTCCCCTTCTGATTTATAGTTCCTGCAAAAACATAAGAGCCGGATTCTTTAAATACAGGCACAGGTTCCCCGGTAATAAGACTTTCATCAATATAGCTGTTTCCCTCGGTAACCCTTCCATCAACGGCTATCTTTTCACCAGGTTTAATTAATATTATATCTCCAGGTTTTACAGTAACTATAAGGAATTCCTTTGTAGATCCGTCTGCAGCAACCTTAATAACTGTTTTTGGTTGCAGGCCTATGAGTTTTTTTAATGCAGATGAAGTATTTGCCTTAGCACCTTCCTCGAGCAACTTACCTAACAGTACAAGTGCAATCACTACTCCTGCAGCCTCAAAATATACATGAGCATGAAGTCCGCGGACATGCCAGAACTCCGGAAAGAGTGTATTAAAGACACTGAAAAGATATGCTATACCGGTACTTAGTGCAACAAGAGTATCCATATTTGCACTACCATGCATAAGCTGTTTCCATCCGTTAATGAAGAAACTGCGCCCCATCCATACTACAATTGGCGTGGCAATAGCCCACATAATATAATTTGCATATGGAATGTTCATAAAGAACATACTGATCATAATAAGAGGAATAGCAAGAGTAATTGATAAAAATGTCCTCACCCTGAGCGATCTGACTCTTTGCTGCTGCAGGTTTTCAAGCTCCTCCTTTGCTCCTGCCGACTCATCAATAATAAGGTCATAACCAATGGAGACAACAGACTCTTTCAGATCCTGTGGCCTGACCTCTGATGGTAAAAATTCAATCGTTGCAATTTGCGACGCAAGATTCACTGCAGCGTTCAATACTCCGGGCTGGTTATTCAGCTTTAATTCCACATTACTTGCACATGAAGCACAAGACAGACCTGTTACCGGAAACTGCTTTTTTACCATTTTCTCCTGCTGCTGACTCATCTTATTAATGTAAGGTATAACCTAAATAATAACAAGAGATTCAAATATTTGTTTAAAAAATAACAAAACTTTTCACTTGCAGGGCAAAAGTAAGCCTTAAAACAAATGTCTGTTGCCGAAAGGTGGAAATTTGTTGATAAAACAACACTTCTTTTTGATGAATTAGAGTTACTAAATCACGAGTTTTACGTACTTTGCTATTTAGTTAAAGCATATTCCTTCATAATATTCTATTTGAAATGGAAAATCTTAAACACATATTCACTGAAGGGACATTAAAAACACCACAGATTGATTTCAACCATCATACTGGTGAACTTATAATGTCAGGCAGATCGATTCCAGAAAATGCAGCAAGGATTTATGAACCTCTTGTCTTATGGATAAATGAATACGTAAAATCTCCACGAAATACAACAGACTTTCGTCTCAATCTGGACTATTTCAACACTTCTACCATGATATGGCTGGCAAAGATGATCAGGGCCCTTGGAAAAATCAACAGGAAAGATTGTGTCCTTTATATTCATCTCTATTTCGATATTGAAGATTTTGTCGACATGGATACCGATGAGATAAAGAATATAGTAAGTTCACTTGTTGATAATATCGGAGAAGTCGACATCAGTATTGGGGTTAAAATTTACTCTACTGACAATACCGGAAAGGTTATTAAAGAATCTACTATTCTTATTTGAACTATACATATCTCCACATATCCTGCTCCGTCAATTTTCTATTTTCCTGTATCAAAACTCCCGCTGTAAGACATTATTTAACTGTTTAACCGGTGATAACAATTAAACTTGAGTAAAAATTATTAACTTTAGTTTATCGTTTATTAAATTTCAAGGTAATGGCAGATCATATTCTCACATTTACGCGCCGCAGATTCATCCAGACTGCCGCTACTGCTGCATTGGCAGCTCCATTCATTATGCGATGCAAAACTGAAAAGAAATCTCCTAACAGTAAGCTTAACCATGCCTGTATAGGTGTGGGAGGAATGGGCTGGGGCGATCTTCATAAATTTCTGGAAGACCCTAATGTACAGATTGTGGCTATTTGTGACGTCGATTCAGATTACCTCAAAAAGGCTTCCGAGGCAGTGCCTGGCGCAAGAACATACTCAGACTGGCGCGAGCTTCTTGATAAAGAGGGGGATAAAATTGATTCTGTTAATGTCACAGTACCAGATCATATGCACTTTCCGATAGCTTATAATGCTATTATGGCCGGAAAACATGTCTACTGCCAGAAACCGATGTGTCACGATGTTGCTGAAGTGCGCCTGCTGACCGAAGCTTCTGTTAAGAAAGGAGTTATCACCCAGCTTGGTACCCAGTTCGCTGACCGGCCAGGCGACAGAACAGGCGTGCAACTTTTAAAAGATGGAGCCATAGGTAAGATAAAACATGCATATCTCTGCTCAAACCGCCCGGGTGCTGTTGATACTTACAGGCTGATGGGTCCGAGACCTGCACAGGGTCAGCAGCCACCTGCTACTCTGAACTGGGACCTGTGGTTAGGGACTGCCCCTGCCAGGGAATATGCTCCGGAAATATACCATCCAATGAAATGGAGGACATGGCTCGATTTCGGTACAGGCTGGTCAGGAGATATCGGATGCCATATTTTTGATGCAGTATGGAAAGGTATTGGGATGAAACCGGCTCTTTCGGTTATTTCTGAAGTCCAGAAATCATGGAAAGACTCACCCGAACGCCGGGGCGATACATGGCCACAGGGTGACCATATCACATGGATGTTCCCCGGAAATGACAAGACTGAGTCTGACACCCTGCCGGTTGAATGGTTTGATGGTGAATTCTATCCTCCGCAGGAAATCCGGGACCTATATAAAGGCCGGGAGTATCCTGCTGAGTCAGCAATGGTTATCGGAACCGATGGTGCAATGCTGATTCCACATCAGGAAATGCCAATCCTTTTCCCGGAAGAAAAATATTCAGATTATAAAATTCCTGCTTTCGAAGCCGGAAACCATTATCATGCTTTTGTGGTTGCCTGCCTGGGTGGTCCTAAAACAGAATCATTCTTTGCACAGACAGGACCTATGACAGAAGCCATATTGCTTGGAACAGTAGCAAACAGGATCCCTGATCAGCAGCTTGAGTGGAATTCTGCCGAGATGGCATTTACAAATTATCCTGATGCTAATAAACTCCTTCGGCGTACCTACCGCGAAGGCTGGAGTGTGGCAGGATTTTAAAGTATCTTAAATCCATTGATCGTATTTTCAGGCCAAATGCTGGACTGAACTTCTCCAATATGCTTCTTCCGGAGGAAGAACATACAAACTCTTGACTGGCCAATGCCACCGCCTATACTCAGAGGTAACTCATTGTTTAACAGCATACTGTGGAATAATAATTTCTTCCTTTCAGTACAACCCCTGATAGTCAGCTGTCTCTCCATTGATTCAATATCGACCCGTATACCCATGGAAGATATCTCAAAAGCCTTTTCAAAAACCGAATTCCACAATATTATATCTCCGTTCAAACCATTATATCCCTCTTCATTCATGGTGCTCCAGTCATCGTAGTCGGGAGCTCTGCCATCGTGAGGTTCACCATTGCTCAGGTTTCCACCTATGCCAATAATAAAAACTGCACCAAATATTCTTGCAATCTCATTTTCACGCTGCTTCGCAGTAAGTCCGGGATATTCCCTGAGAAGTTCCTCTGCATGAATGAAATATATTTTATCCGGCAGCACTGGTTCAAAATCGGGATACTTTCCGAAAATATCTTTCTCAGTTGCCTTGAGAGCATCATAAATTGA
>Ga0307376_10000800_pt1 | contig 37047 bp, 61 predicted proteins | sample TR2MG_FD_202536 | JGI IMG/M metagenome (GOLD analysis project Ga0307376, IMG submission 202536) | Soil microbial communities from Risofladan, Vaasa, Finland - TR-2 | ecosystem: Environmental > Terrestrial > Soil > Coastal area > Acid sulfate soil | place: Finland: Risofladan, Vaasa | collected...
GAACAATTACCGCCCGGCATCCTGCTGGGCGGTATACTCCCGAATCTATCGACGTTAAATACGATGGGAAACGGTTTGACGGCGATAGCAGGATCGGAAAAATGATCCCATTAAGCGCGTTCAACCCGGGGCCGGGACGTCGATTCTGGCTGTTAAGCGAATGGATCGATAAGTTCTCGCTCGTGGCGTTTAATGCCCCAAACCTGGACGACAGCGTCTAAAATCCGTTAATTCCAGAGACTGAACTCGCGGCAAACGCCAAAACTATAGCTGCCGCGCCGGAAGGCATCGAACTTCTGGGACGATTATTGGATCCCGAAAGTCTTGCCGATGAGATTGCGGCACGTGAGGATGCGCGTTCTTTAATCGCACGTATTGAGGGCTCAATTCTAAATTGGAAGGATTAACGCGGGCTAACTGAAACCATAAGGAGAATTAAGGGATGACAGTTAAGTATGCAATATCCTTCAAGGCAACCGGACGCGGGGCGAAATCCGCAATGAAAGAAGCAGAAGACGACCTTTGCTCCCTGACGGATGCCATTTATGACGCCGCCAGCGATTGGGCTAAGGGAAACGAAGGCGAACACGACGACCCAAAGGTTGAGTGGGAGGTTGAGCTTTCGGTCGAAAGGGCAGGAGAGAATAATGCTTAAACCGATTAAGATCAAGTTCCCCGCCGAAAATATAGACGGGAAGGCCAGCATCGAATGGAAACCTAAGAACGACGGTATTTGCCAAGTTCTCTGGGAGACAGGCGATCCGAATTACCCGCCACTCTCAATAATCCGGCGGTCTGCTGGTGATGAAGCTACTATGAGATACAGCCGCCAAGAGCTGAGGAAGGTGTTTATCAAAGCCTGTAAGATAACCTAAACCGCCCGGAAGGGCAGGAGGAAAGATGAACTCGCTTGATAACTTCAAACTACGGTTAGAGGATCGAATCAAACTAACCCGTGAGGTTGCGCAAGGGGAACGCTTTTCACTTGAAGAGGCTTTCAAAGCTGAGATTAGATGGACCGAGCAACTCGAGATTCTCCATCTATTGGTGGAATGCGAAAAACTCGAAACACACACCCACCGCCATATTTGAGGTTGAGATGGAATCCAAACCGGAGGTTATCTCGCTCGTGGAGCTTGAAGAGCTCGAGATAGAGGATGAAGATGAGCTGCCGGACTGGATTGTTCTACTGGCCGGGCCAGACCGCATCCGGGAGCTGATCTTCCAGCACTCATAAAGATCGGTTTTTCATTTAGGGAGAGGATGACCATTCGTAAAGACGAGCACATAAAGCGCAAAATCCTTTCTCAAGGCAGCTCCTTAATGCGGTCGCGGATCGTCGCCCCCTTTCTATTCGACATAGACCGACGCCTCGTTTGAGTAATCTGAAAACTCCTTCTCGTATAGCCCCCTATTGCAATCAACTGTAAAAGCCCTAATCCTGTAGAAAAAGACAATAGTGTCGCCTTTTAGTGGAATTATTATGGGCGTGATCCAATGTTCGATATCTGGACAGTTTGTAATCTCTCCCCATTCCGGCACTCTCCAGTCGATGAATCCCCACGTATTCGATACCGTGCTTTGCTCGATGACGAACCCCCATTCGTGGTCAGAATTATCCCGCCATCTCAAATCAATGTATCCTGATGGAGGGCGGGGGGGTGAAGTCAACGCCCGCCATTCGGCGATCAGATTGGAGGGCGCCCTCAACCTATCAATCTGCGGGTTGACGGATTTATCCCCGCAGCCTGCCAGTAATAGTAAGGCGAAACAGACGGCACAACCTCGCGTCATTCCCTCGACGGCTGCAATCGACCGGTTGAATAGCCCACTCAACCGGACGCTTTCAGGGATGGGCGTATATTCCCCCACATACATAGACGGCAGGGTTTTCGCCCATTCGACCGCAGCTCTTGTCTGGGAGCTGAAATCGAACCTTACAATCTCGTTAAGCTGTTCCATTTTTAATCCCCAAATCGTATGCAGGCCAGTTGACGTTGATGAAAGTGCCGGTCTGATCGAGGCGGCGAATGATAGCAGCGTCATATCTGGATTCAAGCCCGTCCATTGTCAGGTTCGATGTAATGATAATCTGGGTCTGCCTTGCGTAAATTTCATCCAATACACACTCGATTCGTTCGATACATCGGTTAGGTTCGCGCCCTAATTCATCTAATAACAGGCACATAACCATCTCGTCATCATCTATGAAGAGGTTATCAATTTGGGCTATCAACTCAATTCCGGCCATCTCTAACTCCAGTCCCAAGCGCCGAACGTTATAATATCGAAATAAATAGGGACTTGAAAAGTAGCCCGAGAGTGTTATTGAGTCGTTGGTGGCATCGACCTCAATACAAGACTTAGCCACATTCCACCACGAGCGGGCAAGGGCAGCAATCGCAAGATGGGTCTTACCGGCACCAGTAGTTTCGCCGTGCAGATAAACACTTCCGTTTACATCGGCAATAGATCGAATGCTATCCCGTATGAATAGTTTTTCGGGGTCTCCCTCGAAATTATCAAATGTGCAATCCTGATAGACGGAAGGCACTCCCATACGCTTGAGGATGCCGCTTTTAGTAGTCGTATAACTCATAATCTATCCTTATTTGGATGTAACTATGACCTTTGACCTATCTATCTTGTAACCAATTGCGTGGGGTTTAGCGCTCACATTAGCAGGCGGGTCTTTCCAGCGTCCATCTTTAAGCCAGATATGCACACCTTCTATAAACTGCCCGCCGTCCTTCAACCACTTTTCGTTACTGTTCCAAACCTCAAGGGAGACGAGTATCTCTTCTGAATGTTTTTCAAGACCGAGCCGCTTCCATATAACCCAAGCCTTATCTCTGCCGGAACGGGTTCGACCGGTTTGGGGATATGATTTCCAGAACAAGAGAAAGGATTTCGAGTAAACTTCCTCGTGCGGTTCATTTTCCGCACAAGAGAGTTCCTGCTCCTGCTCCTGCTCCTGCTCCTGCTCCTGCTCCTGCTCCTGCTCCTGCTCCTGTATGAAGCCCCTTTGAAGGGGCTTCAGATTAAGATTGTAACATTCCTTGTAAAGATTAAGGAAATCATTGTAAAATGGAGAATTAGAATAATTTGCAAGTTCAGACTCCACCGCCTTAAGTCTATTATCTTTAAGACTTAACGTTTCGCCGATTTGAAACCGCGCCATTTTATAAACAAACACGGTTTCGGTTATTTCATCATAGTCGGCAAATCCTAAGGTTTTGACCCTTCGAAGCCCCTTCGAAGCCCCTTCCTTAGTCAGATTCAATTCGTGGCAAAGCGTCGGAAGGGGCAGGTAATACAAACCTATCATATTTGAACTGGGGCAGGTAAGCAGATAAAGCGCTATCCTTTGAGCATCTGGATATTGACGAAGAGATCGACCGGTATCTCCATTCCAGAACCTCGGGCTAACAATAGAATACTTACGCATCGAGAAATCCTTTCGTTAATGGTGGCGTCGGGGAAGCAGACGACCCGAAAGGAAATCTCTGCTCCGCCCGACTGAAGCGGTTGCAAGCCGCATCCACCATATTATACGAATGTATCACCTCGATGTCAAGCCCCCTTCCTCGATTGACTTCTGTAAATGATTCATATTGACTACTGAATGTAATAATGTAAGAGCTTGCTGTATGTATGCGGTTTCTATGCTTTCATTTATAAACCATAAGCTTTCATCATCAGCTTGTTCTTGAACAATTTGATGGGCAGGTTTCAGGCTGCCGTCATCGTTGAATTTGTTCATCCATTCACACATTGTCTCTCCTTTCAGGCTAAGGTTAGGAATCGCCTTCATCTTCCTTTTCTCTCCGCACCCGCCCTAAAAACGGATCGGTAAGCACCTTATCCAAGTGCCAGTCCCCAAACGCCCGGCATCTAAGTGTGGAATTACGGTAACCCTCGGCTCTATGCCCCACCTCCAGTATCTTCTGGCTCCATCCTTTCGGTCGGTAGACCCGGACCCGGCGGGCATTCTCCTTCCACCTATCAGTAATCGGCTTCAACTTACTCAGGTCAATCGTAGCCGGCCGCGATGCAGAGGTCTTCCTTAACTCTATCCCCCTCCTTACGCAGTTTGAGCACTGCTGGGCATAGCGGTAATAATATGCTTTACAGACAGGACATAGTTTGAATTGATAATGCAATCCGCAATGCCCGGTCTTATTGTCCCTTCTTAACGGACGATTGCACCCTGGGTATTGGCAGTGTTTCACTCCTCCCAGCACCTCCAGCGCCTCGCGGTTCAGCTTCTGTTCTTCGGTCATTTGTCCTCCACTCTCGTCGCCTTCCACGCCGCCTCGGCCAACACATCGGTCGGGGTGTGGCGGGCACTCCAAAACCTCGAATTGTATCCACCTGAAAAGGTGTAATATCCAACTTCCTCTTCATAGCGGATTTTCTCTTCATCCGACATCTTCTCCTCCAGTTCCCAAAGGGCGTTGCGGTCGGTGAAGTAATCAGGCACACTGTGAAAATAATCGTCATTATCCAAATTATCAGGTCTCTCGCAGGGATGCCAATATCCCTCATTATTCTCAGGCTTTTCGAGAAAAGATGGACTACCCCTGCCTGTTGTAAACCATTCATAACCTGCCCGTTCAAGCAGGTCGGAGTTCATCTCGGTCTGTGTGGGTTTCATTTCACCTCCTGTTCATCCGCGACGTTGGCGGCGTCAAGGGCAAGTTGCGCCAAATGTCTGCTATAACCACCGCTTGTCTTAATGACCTCAAGTGCAAGGTCATACAACTTCGGCAGCGCGGCGATGGCGGTGGCGGTCTCGCGGTCGCGGCAACGAGCGATTGCCTCTAATCGTTCTCCATTTACCTCAATGACACAGTAATAATTTGGGAACAAATTGTCTTTGCAACGCTCGGAAAGCGGTTCATCTTCAACCCGCCATTCCTTCGTGACAAGATCACGTAGTTTCATTGTCGTCCTCCTTGATTTTACTCTTTTTAAGCTGTCGCCACTGATAATCTATTACTGATTTTCTACTCATTAACCCTTCGAGTGTCAATATGCAAAGGCGATGAACTGCATACCGGCTACCGTCAGGAAATGTAACCAGCAAGGATTTCCTTCCCGACCTCATAAATTTGGCAGCCGATAAATTTAGAGCACCTCGATACTTATCAAATATCAATATCATTGTCGTATCCTTTCAGGTTAGCACGATGACGCAAAGAATGACAACCGCCAGCACCAGACCCCAGATGATGAAGGTTTGGTATCTAACTGCGAAGTGGACACCATTTGGGAAACTTAGACATCGCTACATCAATCTCCCGAACTCCAACGTCGGGATGGTGGCAATCAATTGTATAGCGGACCCCATCATCCCACCTTTCTTTCCAATGTCGGCATTCCCAACAGCCAGTAATTGGCAGTAAGCGCACGTCGGCGGTGAACAGGCGGTGATCAAACATTGTGGTCGCCGGACTTGAGCGTCTTCATTTCTGCCCGGACTTTTCGGACTAACTTCTGTTCCTTCTTGTGGTCTGTCATAATTTCAAGTTCAATCATCATTGTCAGGTAATCCTCGCACTGTTTTAAGACCTCCAGCAGCCCCTTCCGCTGGTTGGCGGTTAAAACTATAGAGTTCACATTAAACTCCAGATTTTGTCTTGTTTACTTAAATTACAAGGTTTACACGCTGCAACCGTATTGCTTATATCGTGCACCCCGCCCTTTGAAAGTGGGATTACGTGATCTATAGTCAGTTCGCTATCTTTAAACCTACGCTTACACCAATAACATTTGTATTTTTGCTGTAACTTGATGGCATTCCATTGAGCAAGTGTTATATTACCATCTTTTTTCAGTGCACGGCGACGATGGGCGGCATTACGCCGAATCAATTTACCCGCTGGTGTTTGACGATATTGACGCTGATATTTTTGCGCTTCAAGTTTATGGGTTTGGTAATATAAACGAGTTGATTTATGATGTTTGTCTTTATTGAATCGATAATACAATTTCCACTTATTTTTATGAGTTTGATAGTATTGGCTATGTCTCTCTTGAATCTCCAGTCTGTGAATCTGATTGTAATTACGCTTTCTTTCTCGAATTTCCAACTTATGGATTTGACCCCATAAATGTAAATATGACCTTCTGCATTCTTTACATTCACCACGATAACAATTATCCTGTTTCTGGAAGTAGAATTCCTTCAGCGACTTTACTTCACCGCACTTGGTGCATTGCTTTTCTGTTTTCATTTTGGAGTCCTCGATTGATGGTGGTGTTCGGTGGGTTGATAGTCATCGAGGAGACCTCAACCCAGCCGAACCATTAAGCGGGAGCGACCCGCCGCCACCAATATAAGCAATTCAAACCCCAATGTCAAGTGCTTTCACTATTCCCCAAGCCATTCTCTACCCCCCTTCCCCATCCGGTTTGACCCCGAACTTGTCGCGGAGCATTTCGGCACAATCCTTAAGTCCGAGATAATAATCGCGATGAGTTTGTGTTATGGAAGGCGTTGATGTCTCCCACTTCTCCACCAGCTCGTTCACGGCGGTGGTGATGAGCGTAATGGCTACCTCAGAAACATTCCCCCAAATCGGATCAGAATTAAGTGCCTGATACTTTAACTCTTCACACACGTTCATCACTCTCTCCTTCAGGTTTGACTTCAGCGGGTTTAGGCTCCCGCTCCGACCAACTGTATCCGCATTCAAGGCAGCGGAACTGTCGTAATTTGCTCCCGTCCACGTTGTCGTCCATCCGCAGGACGGTTCTGATGTAATAGCTCCTGCATCTGGGGTTAAGGCAACGGCGCGTCATTCTTCTCCCCCCTTTCCTCTTTCCATCCATCTAACAAGCCAATTAACGAGTTCCCGCCCAATGATAATAGCTAAAAGTATTATTATGATTATGACAAGGATGTCGATTGCGATAGGGATGTGATTCATAACAGCACCTCTTGCGATAGGCGTTTGAGTATCCATTCCACGACTGGCACAGCAACTGCATTTCCGAGCATTCGATAACGGGCACTATCGGCAAGCCCAGCAGCCCAACCATCAGGGAATCCCTGCAACCGTTCACACTCGGTTGGGGTTAAGCGGCGGACACCGCTCGCGTGGGGCATCTCCCAGATAACTGCTCCGTCCGAATTGCGTCTTGCCTTTGCAATGTTATCAATAATTAGAGTCTCGGTTTCAGCATCAATTCGCTGATTTGAAGTTGATAGCGGTCTCGCAACGAGTGTCGTATTCAATCCACCATCTCCTTTGTCGCCACTGTGCGAAGGATTTGCTCTAATCGGGTAGGCAATCTCTTCCCCCACTTTTCGGCTCGGCGCAGTATCCCTGCACAAGCCTTCGGACTCAAATAATACTTGCGAGGCACGTCCGTTTCCAAGACTCCCGATAATGAAGACTCTACGCCTTCGCTGGGGCACTCCGAAATGTTGAGCATCAAGTATCCGCCAGACCACGCCATACCCCCGTTTGACCAGCCACTGAATGATGACGGCAAAGTCTCTTCCGCCATTGCTGGATAAAAGACCGGGCACATTCTCGATAACAACCCCCCGTGGCTCAAGTTCATCAATAACTCTTGCAAACTCAAACCATAATCCAGACCGCTCTCCAGCAAGACCCGCCCGTTTTCCGGCAACCGACACGTCTTGGCAGGGGAATCCTCCTGTAATAATATCAACTGGGGCAAGGTTATGTCTCCCGACAGTTCGGATGTCATCAAAAAGTTTCACTCCCTTAAAGTGATTGCGTAATACGGTTTGGCAATTTTTATCTATTTCTACTTGCCAAGCGGTTTCAATCTCATTGAGTTCGCAAGCGAGATCAAATCCACCTATACCTGCAAATAACGAACCGTGTGTCATATCAACTATTGCTATAATACGGTTCAGGAAGCGCGTTCATCTTAATATGAGCCTTGGGTGAACTGCTTTACGCAGGATACGGAGATCACGGTCTGTATCTTCCGGCTGCGGCTCAAAAGGATCGTCTCGGAAAAGATCGTCTTCGAGCCAGCGGCGGAGTTCGGCTACGGAGCCAGGGCCGTCATAGGGTTCGACTGACATTTTATGCTAACTCAACTGTAACTTCAGCCCCTTCAGCCGGATGTTTGTCGTCAACATAATACTTGCCGCTGCCCGCTCCATATTCGACAATCTGAGAGTCATCTCGATATACAATGCCATTGCAGCCATCCTCAATCGCCTTTACGAGATTGCTGATTTCGGGATTGCCGGTTGGACGTGCATTGATATATCTGTCCTTTAATTTGCCACCATTCTTACCAGTCCCAAAGTGTCCTTTCGGTCGACGGAAATAGAACTTACACGTCAACTTTAATGGCGATTCTAACAACGGAATCCGCCTTTCGGACGTATGACAACACATCTCGTCTGAAGCCAAAGTCCTCAAAAGCGCCATATATTGCTCCGAACTTTCTGGCGTATATCCCCAAGTGCGCCCGCCTTTGACAATCACACGAGGTCGGGCTTTGGCAACCGGATGGCCGGGGATGGTGAATGTTATCTTCATCTCTCTTCGCCCGCCATCTCACGAAGCTGGCGACTATGTTCATCGCAGGCAGCCGCATAACCCTGAATGTATTCGAGACTAATAAACGGTTTATGTGGGTATTCATTGTCAAGTTTAACTGCCTTCTGTTCCCACTCTTTCGCCTTCTCACGCAGGGCGGTGCGGACAACCCTTATAGCATCTTGAGAGGGAATTATGTTTGAATTTTTACAAACGACTTTCATCAACTTTTTAATCAGGTTCATTCCACTCCCCTCTGCTCGGCGGGCGGCGTGATGCGTGTAGCTGTCCAGTTCACACCACGCCACCCCCCGAACATTTACTCCGCTGCCGTCTTAGTCTTGATCAGTAACTTCAGATAGTCCTCGACCTGCTTCTTTGCCCTTTCTGTCGAATAAATTGACTCCCAAATTCCTTTACGGAAGTTACTTTGCACAACCTCAAGGGCATCCACACTTTTATCCGCCCACATAATCAGTTGAGTTTCCTTGACGTCGGGGAATCTCTCCCTGAGTTCCTCCAGCGACGGGAGGCTCAGGTCTTTTAGTGGCGGTTTGGCAGCAGTCGGGGCGGGCGGTTGTTTCGGTTCTACCTTCGCTTGCTCTTGCAAGACAGCCATAATCACCGTCCACTCGTCTTTGATCAAATTGCCGACTACAACTCTTGTTTTTCGCGCTCTTAGGTTCTCACCGAAATTCTCGTCAACGAGTTTGTTGAGTTCGGCGTTATCCAAGCCTAAATCCTGGGCGAGTTTGCGGAGCTGCTGCACCTCAGAATAGGTGGGAAGGACAGGCAACTTCTCCAGTTGTTCAGCTTTCTCCTCCGCCTTGCCCGCCAGTGCCTCGTCAGGACCTGCCCCAGGATCGTCCTCTTCATCGGTAGGATTGAAGGTCTTGACTGCTGATGTTAGCTCATTGTGCTTCTTATCCAACGATGAGACGATCATCTTCTGCTGAACTTCGGGGTAATCGCCTTTGTTATCACCCCACCACGTTTCAGCGTCCTGTAGTGCCTCAATGTCCTTGATTGCATTGATCCTGTCGAGCACCTTGAGGACGGTAACTTTAGGCGGCGGCGGTTCAAGTTCAACTTCAGTCCCATCGTCACGTTTCACGACTTCGCCAGTGGCGGGAATAACAACCTCCATATTATCAGCCTGTTGCATCTCCTCGTGGGTATAAAGCCCTGAAAGTTCAGCAGGAAACGCGCGTCTGAGGGCTAACGCCTCAGCACACTTGGCGAGTTGATTGTGAGGCATACCCTTCCAAAACCTATTGGGATTGCCATCCCTTTTCTTCTGAACATACTCATCATAGTAAGCAGTTGCGGTGACCTCGTGCCATTCTCCAGCAACGAGTTTCTTTATGAAAGCGGTCGCCGAAACGAGTTTGCCGTTATCATCGTGTTCGAATGTTGTGGCTCTTCCAGGGGTATATCGCTCCGTGCGATCTGCAATGAGTCTATACCCATCAATCCCCGTTTGGATCGCCATCACTTCTCGTCCCTCACTCCAACGTTTGACGGCGTGAATCTGTCGGAGTAATGGATCAAGCCCCGTGCGCTTGGCTTGATAGAGGAATAGCGCAAGTTCATCATTAGTAGCTCCTTTTGCTACCGTTCTTTTGATGAGGTCAACCTGTTCCTCTGTCGGTTCCTTAAAGACAACTATATCACCCATCTTTCTACTCCTTAATTACCTTTGATTCGCCCGGCAGGACTGCCGAGATGATCTTCAAGCATTCCCGCGCCTCAGAGCGGCGGTCAACAAGCACGGCAATCCTGGCGATAACCTGATCGCGTGTAATCAAGTCCTTGATGCTCGCCGCCATCTCCAGTTCGGGGATCAACCCATCAGACTCCGCGACGATCCCCTTGAACCGCTCCTTGAACTTCTCAAGAACGTTTTTATACGGTGTTTTAGGCATTGCGATCCTCCTCCCTCGCTGCCTCAAGGCAGGCTTCGTGAAATTCATCGTCGCCCGAATGGTCGGTGTCAATCCCAAGTATCTCGATGTCCTCGAAGTCCTCATAGCCAGGATCGACGACCGCACGGGGTTCGCCTCGTGCTGAGATTGGCGGGGCGGATACATAATGCCCCTCAACCTCAATCAGTAAACCGCGGAAAGAAACCCAGATGCTCACTTCAACCTCCGTTAAGTTTGCGTTTTTCCTTGACCGACCTTTGTAGCGGGGGCGGGAATTGCACCCGCGTCTTTAGAGATTCATAGTATCATCGCCAGAAGCCATATATAATACTAAAATGGCTACAATTATACCGGCGATTATGTATGTTATTATTTCTGCCGACATTGAACCTCCCTTAAAATTATAGAGGAACCTCTCCTCCACCCCGCAAGTATTTCGCTGCACCCAACGGGAAAGGCGCTACCGCACGCCTCGCCCGCTTTAGGAGGTTGTTATCCCAGCAGAACTGGGAAATAGGGGAGAGTCTCCCCCGCTGGAAGCAGCAAAGATTCATTTAAGCATATAACCTTTGAAATCGGTCTCGCCGGTTATATTGCCGTATGTATCTGATACAGGAACCTTCAAGTCCGCCGGTCTCGGCGATCTACCGATTCGATATGGCCAAAGCGGGCAGTCACCCATTCGGCATCTGCGGATCTCAGGCTCGCTACCGCAGACACACTCAAGACACTTATCCCGGATGGCTTTAATGGGCTTTGGAATACCAAGAGACCGTTTGAAATCCCGCATCCTTGATTTAGCTGCTCCGATTGCCTCAATATTCATCGTATTTGCCTTTCTTAGATACAACTGGTGTTAGCTGCCGAACTTTCAGTGCCAAGGGTATATCAGATTACCCCCTTAATTGACGAACCCTTTCTATTGATGTTGTTTCTGCATATCTTATCCCAAATGAAGAACCCGACAGCTGGGCTATTCACTTTCCGTGCGAAGGTGATTTCAACTGCCGGGTTCATATTCACTCATAAAAATACCTTCGCGTGGTGAATAGCCTTTCGATAAACAAGATACTCAATAGAATTAGGGGAGTCAAGTCTTTTCTGGGGATTTTAGTCGATTCTCGAAAATATCTGATAAACTTGCAATCTATTGATTATGCTGAATGTAGGTAAACATATCGGGGATTGAGGTGGAATTTCAGGGAAGAGCAGCTTCTGGGGTCGTATCGAAAGTTGAGCCAGATTGCCTCAATACAATAGAACTGAGACCACGTTCTTAGCCCCGCTACGCCGTTTGCAGGCGCAGGTGGTGTATTTCATCAGGTAAACGCTGGGGATGCAGTAGGAGGCTTAAAATGGGGCATCCGGCGTGGGATGGATATATTTTTCAATAGAGGGTAATTTTATGGGGGATTCGCTTGACAGGGCTAAACTATATCCTTATATTTACCAAACCCTCGATAGCGAGGGGTAATCCTGTCCGGCGGGGGGGTGTCGATCGCACTTCACCCCCCCAAAGGAACAAAGTGCGATAGGATACCTATGAAACCCTTCGACAGATGGAACGCCGTTATTTACGGCGACCTGAAAATCACCCATATTGCCCGCCACTTGCTCTTGCAACTGGTGGGGCAGCGTAATGCCCAATCCGGGCAGCTCAATCCCTCAATACAATCCTTGAGTAATTCAACACGGATGTCTCGACGTTCCGTATTTCGTGCCCTCAAGGAATTGAGGAAAACAGGTTTAATCAGCGTTAAGCGTCATTCAAAAACATCAAGCTCCTACGAGCTAAACCTTCCGCCGTATGTTAAAAGAAAGAGGTAAGGTGACTATATGGCACTTCATAAAGCGTGAAGGGGTGACTATATGGCACTTCAGAGTGCCTATATTGCACCCAAACTGGTTAATAGAACTGGTTAAGAGAAATTTGAACCCTTCTTTACTTGATTAAAGAAGCAAAATCAAGGCTTGCAGGATAGCAAGCCGGTTTTAAAACTGAGGTTTCCAATGGGATTAATGAAGAAGTTCGTTGACCAAAGACATCAGCGAAGCGAGTCTTGGTGGAACTGCCTTAAAACCCGAATTGATGAGATTGGACGGCGGCGGAAGATTTTCGGGAAATCAGAAGCAAAATCATACCTTAATCAAACTTCAACAGATTGCTTTCAATTTCAAACCGGAGACTCGAAAGAGTGCCCGTTCTAAAGTATCATATTTGACCGATTCTGGACGGGATTCTGGACAGAATAAAAAAACCCCGCCGGGGGCATTCACTGGTATGTGGATCACTTTTGTTATTATTCAAATCGAAGGACTAAAAAAGGGAAGGAGGTATTTCTGATGAGTGAAACATCTTTATCTTTAATGTCCAAAGCCTCACAGATGTTGGCTGAAGCGAATACAGTCCAAAAGGCTAAGGAATTGAAAGACTTAGCTCTTACTGCGGCAGATTGGGCTCGTCGCAAAGGAATGGGTGAAGAAGCTATTAAACATTGCCGGTCATATGCTCTTTTAGCCGAGCGGCGTATGGGGGAGATGCTGAAGGCAACTGAAAGAGCGACCGGCGGATGGGGTATCGGCAATCTTGCGGTCACAGCAGGTGACCGCAAGATTCCAACTCTTCCTGAGCTTGGTATTTCCAAGAGAGAAAGCGTAGACTCTCAAACGTTGGCTTCCTTACCGGACACTGAATTTGAACGGGTGCTCTCCGGCAACAAGACTATCAGCCAAGTCAAGCGTGAAATGATGAGGGCGGAAGTGAAGCGGAAGGTAGCCGAACTCCCCAGCAATAAATATCGTGTCATCTATGCTGATCCGCCGTGGAAATATGGTGATACACGGATCAATCTTGAGGGATACGGGCCTGCCGAAAGGCATTATCCTACGATGACTATTTCCGAGCTATGTGCCCTCGATGTGTTGAGTATAGTTGAAGATAATGCAGTTTTATTCCTTTGGGTAACGTCCCCGATGCTGGCGGAGTGTTGGCCGGTTATTACTGCTTGGGGATTTTCATATCGTGCTTCTTGGATATGGGATAAGATAGCGCACAACTTCGGGCATTATAATTCTGTGCGGCACGAGTTTCTTTTAGTGTGCGTGAGAGGTAGTTGTCTGCCAGACATTAAAGAATTACCAGACTCAGTTGTTAGTATAGAACGTAGCCGAACCCATAGTGAAAAGCCGGAAGCGTTCCGTGCTATCATTGATCGACTTTATCCTCACGGCAGGCGCATCGAGCTTTTCGGTCGCGCTAAAGCAGATGGTTGGGATATGTGGGGAGCATAGCGTGATTAATTATGGAATTCACAATGAACAGAGCGACTTGCGAGTTCACGTTTGTCCCCAAGCACGTAGTATCTACGTTTATCCGACGGCTTCTGGAATAGCTGCAATAGACCCAAACATACACCAAAAGGTAAAAGGATACCAAGACGGGATAGATTATCCTACCGCCGAAGGTTTCCTCGTTCCTCCAATGGGTATTGCTCAATGTATTTTATTACAGGTTCGACCTTCTGTTTGGGATACGTTGAGCTTTTCTACTGCTGATACGACGACTGTGAAAGGTGTAAAGGCTGTTCGCCTTGTAGTTGGAATGTTAAAAGCCGGACTATTTCCGCTTCCGGGCTTACCAGAAGAAAATATCGACAGATTAATCCAGATAAATGGAACGGATATAACTGTTGAGATTATGCAACGCATTGTGCGCATCCAAGTAAAATGTGACTATCCTGGTGGAGAGAAAAGATTTGGTGGAACTGGACGTCTTTTCCTTCAAATAGCAGAGATTAACCCATTAGGAAGACACTAATAGCAAGGCGGCCCGAAAGCCGCCTCACTTCGCTAACTGAAGGATATAGAATGCCGCCCGCAGTGCGGTGGCATTATACGGCGTGGAGCCGAATTTCATCCCCCAGCGCTATGTGGCTGACCAGGAGCTCATTTATCGTCGCATTCTCGCGGCGATCAGGTCAGCCGATTGAATATACTAAACCTTCTGTCCGATGTCAAGGCCTTTGTTCGAGAATCTATGTGTTTTAATGTAGATGTATGTTAGGCGATAATAATTAGTTATATGCAAATTCTTTGTGCTTCTATGTGTTTCTATGTGTTATGATAAGCCTGGTGATGACTCCGCCATAACCTGCAAGTGTATATGAGAACCTTGCCCTACATTATGACGTAGGGCGGTTCTCAGAGCCGGCCTCTTCGGGTCATACTTGAACTTCCAGTTGCACCACCCTACCCCCCCATCAGCCACTCCGTTAGGCATATCACGGTCTCGAATATCCACCCCCCGCCAGTGCGGGTGAGGACTCCGCGGGTTCTTAGCGTCGAAAGGGCGGAAGAGCGAAGTGATTGTGAGTGGATCGTAACCGTAAACGTTCTCCATATACTCCGCCAGCATCATCACAATACCCTTCAGCCGCTTATCGAGCTTCCCGGACTCCCACTCCTCTCGAATGAGGTCGGTCTTGAAGGCGATTCCCATTAGCATTTCTCTTCGAAGCCAATAAATCGTTATCTATAAGGACTTCTGGGTGGAGACGACCCCAAAAAACAGGGTTTTCTTCGAAGTGAATATTTTCAACCTAACCAGACTTCGGGGATAAAGGGCCAGCAGCTGCCTTAGCTCGAGCCTTGAGTTGCTCTTTAGTCGGCCTAGGATCTCCGCGAAGGCAGAGCCGTATCCCGAACGTCAGGTCATCCAGCGTTGTCGATAGACGACCCTGAATAATTTCAGAGCCCTTTTTACCGAGCTTCTGACCAAGGAACCGGCATAACGGATCGACAAGCGACCATCCCATCCTTACTGTGTTCTCCCGGGATAGTAGTATCCCCCAGACCGCCACGAAGAACGGGACGCCGGCACCGACCAGAATCGCTATCAGCCAGTCAGGCATTTCTTAATCCTTCCAGATCGTGCTATTGAATACCGTCACCATCGCCGAGATGAGCAAATCGATTGCAGCCCGAATAGCAGGTCCATCGAAAGGCTCCAGGAAGAACGGCAGCGGAATCGCGTCGTCAATCTTGTCAATCAGATTGAAGCGCCGGTCAAGATGGTTGAATGCGTCCTTGACGAGCTTGTGCTTGTCGGCGCCGGACTTCGGCGCTGTGATGACTGCCTCGGCAGCCTCAATGAGCGATTTCAGCAGTTCCAGCACCTCGCCGATGCTGAACGAGCCCTTGAAGAGCTCTTGCCAATCCGCCTTGACCTCATCCAACTTGTCAAGGATGTTCTGCAAATAAGGATTTTCTTCTGGCATAATTCACTCCTTAAAATTAAGTGGCGGCGCCGCCCAACAGTTTCAAAGCAATCTTATGAGGGCCATTGCAAGCCCGACGACAAAAACTAACACCGAAGCCGCGGCTAATATTCTACCCTGCCCAATGCGCAGACGATTGATTTGTTCATCTTTATCTTTAATGTCATCTTCATTCTTTTGGGTTCTCCTGTTAAGTTCGACCAAGTGCTGCTTTATCTCCTTGACATCGCCCTGAATCTTCCTCTGTCCATCTTTGAGTTCATCAAGCTTTCTGAATATCTCGCTTGTCGTGCCGTTTGTAGGCGAGTCCGACCTCCGTCGACCCTGTCCGCCATATTCATTCATCGTCATTTCCTTTCGCTGTGAGTTTATGAACGAACCGCATTGCAGCAGCAACCACCAATCCCCGCTCGCCTTCGGACAGTTTATCCCAGGCCTTCACCCAGACGTGGAATCCGGGCGCCGTCTCCTGCTGCGCCTCGAACCACAGCCGCGCAAGCTCCTCGACCGGAGGTAGGTTCATCATCACTTCGCCTCTATTCAGGCTTAATGAGCCAACTGACAAACGATCCTATGCAGAAGACCGGAATTATCAACACCACTGACAAAGCAAAGGCTATGAAGGCTCCGACTATGACGAAAGGCGCAAGCAAATACTTCATCTTATAATCTCGTTCACTTCGATTGTCTCATCCTTGATCTCCGCCCGCCGGTATCCGTTCTCTTCGAGGAACTCGTCGAACTCATCCGACGGGCGCACATCCCAAGTGATGCAGTGCTCAAAGCTCGACATCACGAAGAAATGTCTGGCGGGATAAACCTTGTCCGCCCACCTGTAGGCATAACTCTTGTCAAGTTTTCCGTCGATCTTCAGCGGCGTTTGTTCATTCAATTTTATCCACGTCGCACCGGCGTAAGCCGTCTGACTGGATTCGATGTGAATGACCGGAATGCGGGCAACATCGGCAGGAGGATCGTGTGGCTTGTTATCGGTGTAGATGAACATAAGTTGAAGGCTGCCAACCGGGGACGAACCTGCCAGCATAAGGGCAATCAGAATGCAGACTATCCACTTCATATCGTTATCCCGTATTTATTTGACAGGTAAGTGTCAACCTTCGACCTTTCATCCGCACTTAAAAGTCTTGAGTAGATGATGACCTCGGCAATGTATCCCGGCATATAATTACCACCACCATCCGCTCCGATTCGTCTTGCTGTGCTTATGCCAGTTTCTGCCAGCGTGCCTACGGCTGTCGGCGAGAGAGCTGCTTCAACTCCGTCTCCGTAACCACGTAAGTTGTCATCTTCTTTTATGGTGATTGTCCAAATATGCCAATTTGTTACACCAGCATTTGGCCAGCAATGACTTTTATATCCTCCATCATAGGTATACCAGTAAACACGATCTGCCACACTATAGTTGAATCTAAGCCTGAGCAATCCACCGTCATCGTCATAACCCAAAGGACGACAATCGGTGGTAGTGTTGTCAAGCTTTATGACCATAAAAGCAGTTACTTCCGTAATGTCTGTAAACAATTGCGGGATGGTCATATAATCATTCGTTACGAAATACAAGGCGGGTCTGCCGTTCACGACGTCAGTAGTCGAATACAAGGGACAGCCCGCGCCAGCCGCTGTTGTATTTCCGACCGTTCCCGACCTGTCCGCCCAAGCGGTCACACGGTTTGACTCGTCGTAGGTAACACCATAACCGGAATCGAGCCAGAGAGTGAGACCCACAATATCGCCCGGGTTGAATCCCGGAAAATAATCCGACCGCCCCCACTTACCGCTCCCCCATTCTCCGCCGCTACCCCAGGGACTTACCCCCAGAAGCGAGAATGCCAGCAGGCAGGTAAGGAACAATGTAGATAATCGTTTCATCTCATTTCACTCACTTAATGTTTGCAGACGAATATCCACTTGACCCTCGTGCATTCCAACACAGCATCGCCGTGCGCCTTGATGATGAACTCCACGCCCGCGCACATCGGAACCCGCACGTGGTGGATAAGCCACTTGTCGCGACAGTTGGCTATGACATCCTTGCGATCCTCATATACCCATTGTCCATACATCGTATGAGTATAAGCGCTGTCATACGCGACGAGGTTCGTGCTGTCTGCAAGCCAGCCGAAGACGGTATCGGTTACGTCATAGTAGAACCGCGCCGTAATGCTGGCGAAGCCGAGGCTGTCATAGTCCCCGTATCCACCGAGGCTGGAACTGTCAAGCTGAACCCACAGATCGAAAAACTGAGGATCGTGATTGACGAGCGTGTCGGAGAGGGTCATATTCGGGTATGTCCCCGCGTCATCCGGCGTCCATTGCATCTGCAGGATGCCGGTCGACATCTCCCCACCTGTCCCCGCCTCGAGCGGGCCGATGGTGTCCTCGCCTGCATAATAGAATATCGACGCCTGCCCGCCCTGCATTTCGGCGGAGCGATATCGCTTCCAGTTCTCGTTTGTCTCTGGACTCACCGCCAGGCAAGTTGAGGCGAGAAGGAAAAGCGCCGTGATAATGTTAAATGTATGCTTCATTTGTCAACTCCTAATAATTTTGACCAACTACTTCTCCGTAGATGGTCGAACTGTCTAAGCACCTGAACTTGTAAATGTCAACCTTATTAGCCGTCGGTGTCATCGTCGGCGCGCTGGCTCCCGGCCAAACAACGCCGCCCCAGTTTATCGTCTCACTACCTCCTATAGCCTGCACCACGATGACCAGCACCTCGCCATAATCGTAAGTAGGCGTTTCACCCACCATGTGATAAGGCCAATTAGAGAACGTCGGTGTCCAAGTCCCGTCGAGCGTGACATGATAGACATTCCCATTCGCCAGGTTAATCACCCCCAGCGCCGAGGATGCTCCCGCGACGTGCACTTTACTTTGGCTTTGATTTCTCGAGTCGAGAAGGACGTTACTGTCCATATCCAAATCGCCGGACATCGAGTCGCCGCCGGAATGCAGGGGCGTCAAGTCCTTGTTCGGCATCGTCAGGGTCTTCGCACCCGTGACTCCGCTCACGTCGATCAGGAGCTGCTTCGTGGGCGTGTCGGGGTCTATCACCACCGGGACCGTCTTCGGAGCGTTCGTATGCCGGGCATAGCGATTGACATTGATAGTCCCGACCCCAGCGATGATGATCTTGCCTTCATCCTCGACGTTAATTAGCCAGCCAGCCTTCACGTGATAGAACATCCAAGCCGCCGGTTCAGCGACAGTGCAGACCGCTATCTCATAAGGATGGTCGGCCCAGGCACCCGTTGGGGCATCCGCCGTCAGATACCTGAAGCCAACAGTTGCCGTGCCGGGGGTGTTCGTGAAGTCCTTGACGCTGAGATGGACGACCGTATCCAGCTTATGAAGGTTGCCCTCCATCCCGCCGGAGAACTCGTCCTCGGTCAAGGGCAGGTTGTGCCAGTCGTCCTCCCCCTTCGTCCAGCCCCGGTGGATGCCGAGATTACCTCCTGTCACCGCCGCCATCAGGCTACCCCTCCCCAGGCGTAACCCCAGGCGTAACCCCAACCTTTGGTAATGACCTCAGGCCACTGCCACTCCGTCGGCGGCGGCGGGGAATAGGCTGCTGTTCCAAGCGAAAACATATCTTCTATTGCCTCCAGTTTAATCTGTCCTGCCTCGAGCAGGCCATAATCGACGTTGACAACTCGTAGTATGAGTCCCGATATTCCAAGCGGTGACCAGGTCAACTTGAAGCAGTCACCGGGCTTGAGATCATACGCCTCACGGTTCGCGAGTAACTGCACCTTCGCAAGCGGCAGCGAGAGCTCCTTCAGGTCGCGCTCCGCTATCCTTGCCGCCAGCTCCGGCTGCGTTATGCCCTTATATGTCCTCTTAGTGCTGATGAATCCACCCTGCAGAGAATAGAGTGCCGCTTCCTGGGCCTGGGCGATCTTCGGCAGGAAATCAAATCTGCTGTAACCTGTAGCCGGATTTATGACGACTTTATCCCTTGCGCTGTATTCAACCTTGACCTCATTGATAAGATCGAAATGCGAAGGCCGCGAGAACTCCTGAACCTCGATGATATTGTCATCGTTAAGTTCTGTCAACAGAATAGGGTTATAGTCATAACGTATCAGTTTGATTGTGATCTTGCCCGTCTCCGGGTCTGTGTAGAGCGCCGCTTCGATATGTCCGAGGATGTCCATTATCATATCCTCAGCAGACTCCTGCTGATTGTATGTCAAGGACAGGCCGAAGCCCTCGCCATATAGGTATTCACCTGCATCTCTAAATGATTCAGTGTCTATGAAAGTTGCCGGGAACCCCAGGCCCCATACGGCGTTCGTCAATATCTCGTAGATTATCTCGGCGGGATTGGAGTCGAAATGCCCGTCACCCGGCGCAACAGCCTCGACCTTGTATTGATTATCCGCCCCGCTATATGTCAGGTTGTGCGGCAGCCGTGTCAGCAGGAATGTCATCGGCGGCAATATGTTGCTGTATTGCTGCCAGAACCGCCCGTTATGTTCGCCCGTTCCCCTTCCCCCTTGGAACATCACAACCCCCCGGTATGACGGCCAGGAGCCGTCATAGTCTGGGGGCGGATCGATTGTCTGGTCGAGCTGACCGCTATAGATCGCGCCCCCCTGATTGTAATCCCCTGTCATCTGTCCATAATAGACAAGCTCGTCCTTCGCGCCTTCCAGGTTCACATAGGCGTCATTCGAGTTCCTTTGCCAGGAGTATTTCTTACCCTCAACCATCACCTGCCAAAGGCGCTCCGCGGCATCGCCTCCGAGCGGCCCGTGACAAAGTGCAAACCAGACTTCGGCGTAATAACAATCGTCATTCAAGTCCGTATTTCCAAACCATATCACCTGGGGCTCGTCGATGAGGCTCGTGCCGAATATGACAGGGATGACCCTGCCCTCCTCGATCTTCGGTATCTGGAACTGGTCGGGCGTCGGGGATTTCGTCTTCGCCGCACCCTTGTTTATGTAATAGTTCGCCGCAGTCGTCGCGACATAAATAAGTGCCTGAAAAAAGAACGGTATCGGCATCATATCCCCCGCGTGAACGGGTTGACGACCGGCATCGCCGGGAAGCCGCCGAAGTTGACGACGTTATTGAACTTGAATTTGCAGGTGTTCTCCTCAATTCCTGCAGTTGCCGAATTCGCTATGTGGTTGCAACCGGCATAAACATCTATCTCATCATCAATCTCGACCCCTGAGAATGGCTGATAAAGCTCAATGTATCCGTCTCCCACACCGCCATCGTGGAATTTTATGAAACGGCGCTCGCCGGTGACCAGATCGACCGCATATCCCGCCGTGAAGAAATACAGATAATCTGCCGGAGGGTCAAATTCTATGGCATAGGCACTGAATGCAGCGCTATAATACTTGTTACCAACTATGTCAGTTATAGTGGCAGGACCAGGATGATCAACGGGATTTTTGAAATAGACACCATTCGAGTCTTGTCCATTTATCATTCCCCCTTCCCATCCATATCCGCACCTATCGTCATAGAGCTGATGATTGCAGACTAACTGAAACGTCGCCCGCAGACAGGGGCGTTTCAGCAGACCGACGAGCGGCTCGCACTCCAGGACGGCCTCCGCGCCCGACCAGGACACTCCCCGCACGCGACCTTTCCACACCACCAGCGTCTCGGCGTCGTCCCGGTGCTTCCGATATATCGTCAACCAGATGGAATCTTGAGGTGGATAGTTAAGCCATAGAAGCGCGACCGGGTTGTCGCGCGCGACCCTGACCGTCAGGCTGTCCCCGCGGATGTCCGTAGCCAGCCGGAGCTGCGATCTTGAGATCATCATCGGAACGTATGTATCGGAATACAGGAGAACCGTGTCGTCGCCACTGGCATACCACCACTCATCCGGTGGATCATTGCTGTTCTCGAACTTGTAAAGCTCGACCGGGTTGCCGGTGTAGGCGCCGATTTCCTTCTCGTCGTAGCTCACGGTGTCTCCAGCTCGTATTCGATTATGTGAACCGGCATCATTGCTATTGCATTATCGCCGTTGATCCACTTTATCTCAATCCTGTCGCTGCCGAGGCGGCAATAGTTCAGGAAGCAGATCGTCTCATAACTGTCCGGGCCGAGGGGATCGTCTGGCAGGTTCTCGTCGACCGTTATCTGCTCAGTATCAGCATCGATCACCTCTGCAGTTGTGATATAGCGAGCCGTTTCATAACCGCTGCGATAGAAGTATAGATACCGCCGAACCCGGTGAACATTGGAGATCAGATAGTTATCCACGAACTCCGTCCGCCGGATCCCGAGCAGGTTCGTCGGCCCCTCTACATCCTCCACCAACCTGAGATCATAATCCCAGCTCGGCAGCCAGAAGGGGACGAGCCGCCCCTGGCGGGCCTCAAGGAACGTCCTAAAACTGTCCACAGCCTCCCGTCCCTGGAGCATTACCTCGAAGGTCATGTCCATTGCCGGGCGGTGCTGGCGGCGGTCCCGGACATCCACACCGGTCGGGTTGCGAAGCAGCAACAGCGCCGGGTCGCTCCCGTGCTTGACGGCGCGAATAGTGCGGGTTGTGAAGACGTCTATACTCTCATACTGCATTCAGACCTCCAGCGCCATCTCGAAGGCAGCGGCGCCACGATAACCGTCGGCGGTATCGGTCAGGTCGTCAACCTCCAGCGGTCGGTCGAGCCAGCCGACCCGGGCCGGCAGTATCAGGTCGCCCTCCTCCCAGGCGCTCTCGGTATCCCCCACAATTACGATGCTGCCCTCGTTCACGGTATATATAGTTATGATCTCCCAGTCTTCGTTACGTAATGCCCGATAACGGCTGAACTCACGCCCCGCCCGCCGTCGGATGACCACTGCAAGCCCCCCCCCGTGAAAGTCCCTGTATGGCGTCGAAATCGGTATCTCCGTCGATTCCGCCGGAAGATCGGCAGACAGGAACCCCATGTCCCACCAGACCGGCACCGTCCACTTCAGCCAGTCGGGGCTGCCCCCGTCCTCGTGCCCCACATTCCCGAAGAGCGCCGCATCCAGAAGCGGCTTATCGTAACGATGCAAGCTGAAAGCGAACTCGGCATACCGGCGAGCCTGGTCGCGGAGCTTGACGCGCTGCTCCTCACCCGACCATCCCTCGTGAACATCCGTCAACCATTCAAGCACCTCAAGGATACCATCAGGATCGGGCACGACGGGGAACACCGGATACGACATATCAACTCCCCACCAATCGTTGGACGGCCCCGGCGTTGCGCTGTATGACATTCAAGATAACCCTCTCACCGGAGGCGCTGTTCATAAAGTCCGCAAGGTGATCGTCCGCAAAAGCGTTGATGATTCTGATGTTCGCTGGCTGCGCCTTGACGCCGAGATCGCCGCCGGAGGTGCGCTTCAGCGGCAGGACAGCTTCGGGGCCGGCCTCACCCATCAAACCCATCCCCCGCTGCATAGGGAACAGCGTCGGCATATTGACGACCGCTCCCCGCGCCATAGGCATTACCCGCCCGCCGGAGAAGACGTCCCCGTGCGCCTCCAATAGTGGGCCGAGACCGATAGCGGTAAGAACCTGCTTCGCCATTATATTGGCCATCATCCTTCTCATAGCCGTCAGGAAGCCCTCCAGCATCCCCTTGAGCCCCTTCTCAAACGGGTCGAACAGGAAGTCCGCAAAGGCGTTCTGGATGTTTCGGGCAGCCTGCTTCGCAAATTCTGTCATATCGTCAAAGGATTCCTTTATGTTCTCCGTCGCCCGTTCTGTTGCCTGCTCACTTATCTCGGCAAGTTCATCTTCGATCCTTTCGCGCTCCTCCCGATAAACCTGCCAGACAGCAGCACTGTCAGCTACCGATTGTCCCCAAGATATTTCCCAATCCTTGCCCTTCTGTTCAAGATCATCAAGCGCTTGGTATAGTGCATTCAATTCTTCTCTTATCGCTCCTGTATCAGGGACAACCATAGATAGTTTTCCAATGACTTTAGCAGTTTCAGACATCTTTGACTCGGCATTGCTCAGGGCATCCTTAAATCCAGATACATCCGCCGCCGCTTTCTCAAAACTATTTCCGAACGGGATTAAGCTATTTCTTAATGTTTCAAGAGTTACTGTCGTATCAATAGCTTGATCACTTACATATCTCGTGGAGCCTACCCATTCATCAAGGTCGAGAACTGCTTCGTCTGCCGTCTTACCTATTTTTGCAATTATCTCGCTTAATTCCTTCAACTTTTCAGTATCAAAACCAGCATTGAAATCAGCCAATGATTTATTCAGTTTAACGATTGCAGGCCTTAAAATATTGGCGATATTACTTCCGAGAATCTCAAGTGTATCTCCGAAAGTGTTCCCCAGCGCTGTTGCCTCCCCCCAGGGCGTCTCCCGCAACTTGCGCGCCGTCCCCCCGAACTCGGTCTGGAGCTCCTTGAGGATGATCGCCTGCGCTCCGGCAACATCCCCCACCTTCACCATCGCCTTAATCTGTTCGCGCTGCTGCTCGGTTATCAGAATACCGACGCGCCGGAGTGCGGTAACGCCCTCAATCGGATCGTGAAGGGCTTTACCGACCTGTATAGCCGCCTGCTGAAGTCCGCCCGCCGTGCCACCATACATAGCAGCCGAAAGATCAAGGATCGCCTCAGTCGCCTGTCTAACCGTGTCTCCCTTGATATTCGTGAACGTCAGCAGAACACCCTGCATAGCCAGAATGGTCTCGTCGCCATAGGTCGTTACCTGCTGAAGCCCGGCAGCCATAGCCTGAAGTTCGGCGACCGACTTTCCGGCGGCTCCCCCGGTCGATTTAATACGCGCCTCGAGCTGAGCAAGAGCCATCTCCTGCTGACCTGCAGCGTCCCACAGCTTCTTAAACTGTCGAACGAGCACGTAAATACCGACGGTGGTAAGTGCGAAGTTGAAAAGCAGGAGTGCGTTACGCGCACGTGCCAAGCCGACGCGGACACCCTCCCAGTTCTTCTCCATTCCGCTGGTAGCTACTCGCGTCTTTGTTCTGGCTTGGTCGAGATCGCGCCTCAGCTTGTCGGTTGTCGCCCGAATTTCAACCCGTGCCTCGCCGAGCTTTCCGAGATCAGCCACGCTTGCGCTCCTCAGCAGCCTTCAGACCTGTCAGTAGTTCGTTGTGTTCACGCTCTTTAATTTCGATTTCCTTATCCGTTAATCGTTTCGCTTGTGTCGATGCGCCGAGATAATGTTTCAGCGGCTTCAACATCTTCTGACGCGCCATCGCCTCGCCGAGCCAAGCTGCCGTCAACTGCCGATGCCCAGCCCCCTCGACCGCGATGTTGAACTCGACGACCGTCATAGCCCAGAACTCGTCAAGGCTCAGGCCCGCTTCCGCCGCCCGACTTTGGGCGATTCGCCAGTCCCAGCTTCCGCCGGAACCGGCTCCTCCGGCAAAGGGCGATCACCGACGAGACCCAACACAATAGCCTTTGAAACTGCCTCGTAGGCTTCTTGGATATGAACGGTCAATGATAGAACCTGCTCTACCGTCAAATCCCCGCCGCCGCCCCTGATGCCGAATGAGATGAACTTAGCCAGGGTGTTCAAATCATAGAGGTTTGTCTTCGGAATGTCACCGATGTCGGGCAGCTCGAACTCCGCCATAATCTCGACGCACACGCCAAGCGGATAGCGTAGGATATAAGGCTGCCCTTCTATGACGAACTCAACCTCGCCTCGTTGGGGATTAGCCATATTATGCTGCCGTCCAGTCGCCCGTCGCCTGCAATTCGACGCTAAGGGTCGCTGCATCGGCATCGGGGAACTCGTGAGGCATCGAGGTGATGAAGGCATATATCCAGCGATAGTTCGTGCTATCTTCAGTCCACATAACCTGAATCTTGCGGGAGTCGTCATCGTCGGCCTCGTAGGCAGCCAGCAACTTTGCATAATCGACACCGCTCTTGATATACAGACTGTCGCAACGGATCGTCCAGGATCGATGTCCCGGCAGATAGGCCCGACCGACGGCCTCCTTGCTGGAGACGTCGATCATATCAGCGCTGGGCGTTATCGACACCCCTCGCTGCGACGCGACCGCCGTCCAGGTCGGCGATCCGACCGTGCCGGTATTGACTTTCAGAACAACCCCGTGCCCTGTTCTTTCGTTAGCCATTGTGTATTCCTTTCAGATTAAAGTATTTCGACAGCGGCGATCCTTGCCTCGCCCGCCACGAACGCCTCCGAACTGGTCGTCTTGATGATTACCTTGCCGTCCACATTATAGCCGACAGGTATCTTGAGCATGGTGATTTTCAGAACGGGTGATGTGGGGGTATGGGTGCAGACTATGTTGTCAAGATCCAGTTTGCCATAATCGTGCGTCTGGATGTCTGCCGCCGGTGGCGTGATAGTGAAAATAACATTGTAACTGTGTCCCGATTGGTAAAGCACCAGCCAGGTATCCGGAGTATTAACAAACCGGTCGCCGTCCGGAGCTATGCCATTGCCTTGCACGTTGGTCAGAATAGAGCCCGCCGCGGCAAGGGTTTTCAGCCCGTCCTCTCCGAGCTGGTGGATTGTCAGATCATTGATTGACATAGCGCCTCCTGTCAGGCAAGCTCAATGGCGCCAATCTTCACCTCGCCGGCCTCGAAGGCGCCTGAGCTGGTCGCCTTGATCAGCGCCTTGCCCGCCGTATTGTAGGCAACTGGAATCTGCACGACCGTCATCTGCGGGACGGCGGCCTCCCCAACATACGATATAGCCAGTGTGATGACGATGTCGTCCACATCCAGCTCTCCGTATTGTCCTGTCTGGAGCGTCGCTACCGGTGGCACAACCGTGAGGACGACCGTGGCGGTATGCCCGGTGGCATAAAGCACCAGATAGGTCTTCTTCGTGTTGACGAAGCTGTTGCCGTCTGGAGCCGTGCCAAGCCCCTCCACATTCTCCAGAATGTTCACGGTCGCTATGATTTTGAGCCCGTCTTCGTCCAGACGATTGATGGTCAAAGGTGTGATTGCCATTTCAACTTTCCTCCATTGTTATGAAACGTATTGTTACTATCCGACCGTATGCGCCGTCCTCGCCGGGCGCGACCATAATGCTGTTCGCGTGGCAAAGGAAGGCGTTCTCGAAGCCCTCAATGGCGAGGGCGTGTTGATGAAAGAGCGTGCGGACCCGCTCGGCTATCAATTCCACTTCAACCGAACTGCCAGTCGCCTCAGTATAGCAGCGCACATCCCTGAAGACCTCCCGGCCTGCTGAGACCTTCGTGTCGAACGGAATCTCGCTGATATTACCCTCTGTGACGATATAAGGCAGTTCAGCATTCTCAGGTATCGGAATGACTGTGAATATCGCGGGCTGCCCGAAATACGTTGTCAGCAAGTCTGTCAAGGTCGTGTCCCCAGCAAGCCGGTCAAAAACTGCTTTGGTGAAGGCGCTCATTTTTCAGGTGCGAGAATCTTGATTATCTTCCTGCGATTGTTGATTATTGTCGGGCGAAGGAACGGGCGCTCCTCCATCGGCCCTACCGAATGCTTTGAAATCCACCGGTTGCCAATTTTGAATTTTAGCAACTTCTTAGTCTTTGGAAATATCGGCCCACGCCCCAGTTCCAGATAAAGAGCATATTCATTAGCTTTACTTGCCTTAGTCACTCCGATATAACCGCTAACCCTGTTCGATGAACGAATTGTCTCATAACCGATATTCGAGGCGAGTATCCCCTTTCGTAACTTCGGGGGCTCACCGGGAGCCGACGGATTCTCGCCGGTTACATTCCCGCGCGAAACTGATCGCTTGCAATAGCCAACAGCGAAGGCGCAGGCTTTGACCATCCTCGCCTCCAGCACGTCAAGCGCGCGCTTCATTACCTGCTCTTTGCCTGTAAGCCTGACTTCAGCCACGTTGCACCTCGTTCAGGTCAATCTCAAGATGCTTCCCCGCCAGCCCGGGCTCCCGGACGGCGATAACCTCATAACCAACATCATCCAGCAACAGCCGGTCGCCGAGCTTAACATTGGCGCCTTTCCGGAGATAACTGACGTGGCTAACCACCGCCTGCTGCTGCCCGGCGATCTCGCGCTCGCGGGCCGAAGCCGGCCGCAGCTTGCCCCGCTCGCTGCCTATGCCTGTCCAATCCTCCCGCCAGCCCCCCTGGCCATCCTGGACCCGCCCCTTGCGCTGAATAGTAAGCTTTCGACCACCGAGGATCATTTAGCCCTTCCCTCAGATACATCACTAATCACGTCAGGGATACCAAGTTTTCTAAATTCTGACAGAATGTGATCGATGATTTCCTTCGGTAGATAATGTTTAATGCTGTCAAAGATTTGATACATATCGAATATCTGCCGTTCTCGTCGAAACAGTAAAGACCATTTTAGTAATGGTTTGGATGGCTTAGGTTGAATGTTCATCCCGCTACCTGCTGAAATATGACCTCGATAATATTGAGGTGATCTGGCATTGGATAATATCGATTGACAGCCAGAATGATTGCCTGATTTACAACTTCGGTGAAATCCGGCTTGCCTTCCTTTCTTGTGACAATAAAGAGCTTAATCGGATTCCCGCTTTTTTGGAATTGAAACACTTCCTTAAATTGCGGTTCGCTTTCATCGATGACTTCCAATATGGCTTTCATCACCAGAAGCCTCGAACCGTATCTCGCAAGATCAGTTTGGCGTGGATAGATATTGTCCGGGCTGCCAATGGCAAGGAAGACAATCTCTGATTCCATAATGAACTCCTTTAGAATGCCAAGTCCGTATATTTCGAGAGCAGACCCTTGACGCGCTCCGGCATATCACCCGGGGAGCGCGTTGTCTGGAGATCCCCGAGCCGTTCGCCAGGTAGATCGTCGCGGTGGGTATAGATGTCCGCAATCCAGGTCAGTGCCGCCGCTTTCACGTCATTCGGCGCACCGTCGTGCCCGCCGACATAGACGACCTTCCACCGTCTCCGGCCAGCCCCCCAATACCCGACCGATATGCCGCCTGTCAACCAGACAAGCCCAGCCTCCGGATCGAAGTCATAATCCTCGGCATCGACCTCGGTATCATCAGCCTCAGTGTCATATATGCCGACTATTGAGTCAATCGGCGGCATCCTGACGACAAGTTCATTTACCTCGCCGTCAAGGTATTCCGTCCGACCTTCCTCGCCGTCCTGTGTGAACGTTCGCCCGGTATATCGCTCGACCGCTGCGGTTACATATCTGATAATCTCTCCGATAACGGTATCGTCATCGGAATGATCGATGCCCAGATACGATTTTGTCTCGGCGGAGGTGACCAAGTCGGCCATTATTTGCCGTCAGCTTTCGGCTTACGGCCGCCTTTGTTCTTGAACGAGGCTCCCATCGCCTTGTTTTCCGGGGCCGCTTCGAGCGCCTTGCCCTCCTGGGGATTTTCCTTCACTACCTGAACTGCCGTCCTGTTCTCGACAAGGTGCTTCCTGACACGAACCCCTAATTCAATGTCCGTAAGCTCCTCACCGCGCTGAATGACCAGCTTGCCACCAAATACGATATTTCGGCGAAGCTTGATTGTCCTTATCACGTCGACCTCGATTTCAGGGGAGGGGGGATTCGTGATGACCCCCCCCATCCCTGGTTGACTTTAAGGCTGGTTAACACCCAGCACGCCAGCAGCGGCATTGCGCGAACGCGCCCACTTGATCGCCTCGGCGCCTATGTCACCGACCGTCCTCGTCCCGGTTACCTCAAGAAGGATTCGGGAATACTGACTCTGCCCCTTGTATTCGGCGGCATAGACGTGATTGTCATCTCCAGCCGCATCGAGTGCCTTCAGCAGACCGGTGGTTATATCCTCCATCGCGGTGACCACCCCGTCGATGGTGAACTCAACCATCGCCGCAATGATGACATCGGTGTAAGCCGACCCCAATACTGCCGATTCCTGGATGACAAGCCGGGTGTGGTGCGATGTAGAATGCTCGGCAGTGTCTCCGACGGCAACGATGTGAAGGACGCTCTCGCAGTTCTTGCCATCTACGCCGGTGCAAGCCACATCGGCGCTCACGTCATAGGCATCAGGATCGAGCGTTTGCTGGATGCCGATATTGTTAGTCAAATCTGAGTGACTCATTATGTTTTCTCCTTATCAGTTAAAAGCCGTCCGCTTATGTGCGGTTCAGGCGGGCGAAGGCGTTTACGTCCGACAGCCTGCCGTCGAATCTGGCACGGCATTTGAAGCCGACCTGATCGTTGAGCGCATACGTCTCGATCAACCGCTGGATCGTGAAGCCGACCCTGTCGCAGATGATGTATGCGGAAAGGTCACCGAACGCCAGCAATGGATGTCCGTCCGATGCGATTGTCGGCCAGGAAGTTGCCGGAACCTCGATGTAGCCGTATCCCCCGATCATCGGAGGCTTGCCAGACTGGAAGTTCGGCTGCCACATAAATACCCCGGTGCCCGCGCCGCCTGTATCCGAGCGGAGCAGAATGATCTGCTGGAGCGTCGCGGTCGGAATGATCCACCGGCAGTTTGCCGTTCTATACTGCGGGCTGAGCAACAGCGGGAAGTCTTGAATGTCCGCTGGCACAATTACGCCGGAGGTGGCAGTCCCGATGTCATGGTTTGTGATCCCCGCATATAGGAACCCCTCGGGCTGCTTGATACCACTACCTTTGATCCACATCCCCTCCTGCAGAACGCCGAGTTTGTAGCCGAACCGCTCGGCGATCTTCTGTTCGAGGTTGAAGTCCTGGTCTTCGAGAAGCTCCTGCGAGACCTTCAGAACGCGCCCCGCCTTGTGCGGCGTCAGTGTCAGCTCGCCGAGGACAGTATCATCCGTCTCATCGGTGAACGCCACGGTCTCGCCCATCATGTTCATGTCCCAGTCATCGTCCCACGCGGGCCAAATCACCTTGTCCTTGGAGGTGGTGATGACCTCGCACAACTGCCTGATCTGAGTCACCTGATCTCGCTTTGTGAGAATCGTGCTTTGCATCTGGGGCATGCACAGATACCCACCGGCGGGATCGGTCAGCCTGGAAAGCGCCTTCGCCTCTTCCGGCAGGATGTCCTTACCCCTCCGAAGCCAACTGTCGAAAGCCTTCCTTTCGGCGGCCACTTCAGGGGAAGCGATGCTGGCATTTTCGGCGTCCTTGGTGTCGGGATCGCCCATCGGATGCTTGTAGACGGGGGCGTTGAGGGCTTTGTCAAGGCCAGAACCGATGTCGGCGAGGGCGGTCTTCTCATCGCCCTTCTTTTTCAGGTCAGCCGCCTCGCTCCATAGTTGCTTTACCTTCGCCTCTTCCTCGGCGGTGAGCTGGCGCTTCTCGTCGACGGCCTTCTGCGCGATAACATTCCCCTCATTGTATCGGGCCTCCATCTGCCCAAAAATTGCCTGCGCCTCCACCGTCAGATTGTCTTTGAAAGTCATCTTGTGACTCCCTTCAAAATTAATTGTGTTTTCAGCCGCAGGAGTTCAATTCCCGCGGCGCCTTTGAAAATGTCCGTGGTTCCGGTGGGTGGACTTTCGTCATCCGGCGCGGCCGGCCCGGCGAACTGGGTTTCTACATATATGTAATCGAAAGACTTTGCTATGTCAGGATGCTCTTTGAGCCAAGCCTTGGCTTTCGCCAATGTCCAATCATCATCCTTCTTGAAACGGATGGACTGGACAACCATGCTGCCCTCCTGGCCCTCCGGCGGCTTTAAGAGCTTGCCCAAGACGAGATATATGCCCTTGGCTCCGCTCAAGGGCTTAGTCCTGAAGCTGTCATCCCTGAACAGGTCGGGATTGCGCATGCGGAAGCGGATCTCGTTCTCGGTCTCATCCCAATCGGGCTTCTGGTCCTTAACCATTGTCAGGTGCGCCTCCTCATTCGCGGCGAAAGGCACGACGCTGATCTCCCACAATTTGACCTCCAGAAGCTCTCGGATTTCATTTCCGCCTTCCGCCTTTCCCGGCTTACTGCGGATAATGTCATAGGCATACGAGACTCGATCAAGGTGGCCTTCCATCATCTTGATTTTCGTATCCTGGACAGAAGGGGCGGAAGAAAGCCCTGCTTTAAACCAGAATACATTCTGGTCTTTCAATTCCTTCGCAGCGGTCACGGTGCCAAGGAGCGATGTTGCGGCACGGTCGTGCCCGTATAAGAATTTCACGAGCCCCTTCGGGATGCGCTCTTTGGATGTCTTGCCAAAAGCTCCATACCGCACGATGTCGCCCTGAAGGTCGACCGTGTCGTATACCGAGGCATATCCTTCAACGACATTTATATCGCCATCGACAGCCTTAAACTCGCAAGGGACTATCAGTTGTTCCATTTCATTCCTCCACTACTGGTAAAAGAGTACAGCGGCAATTTACGTGGGCAGGAGGGCCTGCGACGGCCTCATAATTGAAGTTCAGCGTGCGCTCTCCCACTGTCATTGATCCGCCCTGCTCGTGGAAATTCGCTCCTATCGAGATAACCTTGCCATTCATCTCCAGGCAGAAATCGCAGGCATCGCCCGCACATAGCCACTCCTTCTCAGGAATACCCCCCTGACGCCATCCCTCCTCAGCCCCTTGGTTCGCCGCCCGGATGGTCTCCGTTCGCGCGACCATATCCGCCCTTAAGCGTTGCCAGCCGTCGAACTTCTCCAACAGCGCGTTGCTCATCTCCCGAAGCGACAGCCCCTCAGTCTGGGAGCGCATCACTATCGCCCGGACGTCCTCGACCGATGTCTTGCTGATGCCGTAGGCAAATTTATATGCATAGTCGCGAACGAACGCCTCTGTCGCCTCGTTGCTCAGGCTGAAGCTGATGCCGATCTCCTCGGCTGCCCCCGCCCCCGCTTCAGTGATGATCGTCATAAGTAACGGCATAAGCTCATCAATAGTGCGCTTCGTCCAAGACGGCTCCAGTCCTTGCAACGCGCTGAGAACGCGCTGGATGTCAATACCCGCCTTGGGCACGACTGCCTCCCGGATTATCTCCTGCACGTCCTTCGCCTGCCGTCTAAACTCCAATGCGGCGGCGTCCTTCAGTTTGTCCAGCCAGAGCTCACCCCGATTACGACGCCCGATGGCGTGCGCGATAAGTGCAATGCGCCGGTCGGCCTTTATTCCACGTGGAACATCGGACTTAATGCCCTTGCTAACCTCCCCGGTCGGAACAGGTCTGGTTGCCAGGCCGCGAAGAAACACATCGCCCCCGGGTACCTCCGGTATTCCCGACCGCAGCCGCGCCTCATTTACGCTCATCCAGCCCGACGTTACCGCTTGCTGGGAATCGAGAAACACCTGACGCCGCGCGTCCCTGAACGCCGACACCCGGCCGTTGTCAAATACAATCCCGATGTCGTTTCCAAACTCTAAGGCCAGTTGCGCCTCAAGCTCGTCATCAAGGAGGTTTTGGAGCGGCTCTATAGTGTCCTCCCAGAACGCCCGGCGCGCCACCTCATAGTTGGCGTATGTCGGATCGGATACGACGCCCAGGACGTATGGCGAGACGCCAAGCACTGTGCAGATACGAACAGCCTGTAGTGTCGTCAACTCCGGGAATGCCAGTTCGTCCATATTCAGCCCGACCTTCTCGATCCCCTCCGTGCCGGAGCAAAGAAATACCGACCCGCGTTTCGATCCGCCGAAAGCATTTTGCCATTCCGCCCTGAAACGATCTCGCGCTTTCTGGTCAGTGACGGGTTGATCGACCTTCACCATTATCCCCGGTACCGCCGAGTTCTGAAAGAGCGTTTTCACGAAGTCCGTCTGTTCGGTATCCGTCTCTATCCTCTTCAGCGCCGCCTTCAGGATGGGAATACCGAACCATTGATCGTCCGGGTTGAATGTCCGGATGTGGATGATGTCTGAGGGCGGCATCCGATATTCCTTGCCCGCAACCATATAGATGTATGCCTGTGGCAGCCCGTTCGGTGCTATCTCGATTTTGACCCTGTCCGGTTCAAGCGGCCAAAGCTCGCGAATCCGGGAGCCGGTCGTGTTACGGACTTTTTCAATGAACGCCGTGCCTGCAAAGAACAAATGGCATATAAGCTGTTCTTTCAGCCGATACTGCGACGTGAAGCGATTCGGACGGTTGAGCACCATTTGCAGCGGATGTTTGGGCAATGGCGAATGATCTTCCTGTTTCACGACCCTCAATGGCGACTCACCGAGCGCCCGGACGATCCTCGTGATGCCGGCATATACCAACTCGTTCCCCGAGTAGGCCCCCACCGCAAACTGCCGATAGTTGTATGACGGCCAGGACGCCCCCGCTGATGAACCGGGTATGAATGAGATTCCTGCTTCCTTGAGAAGCCAACGTCGAAGGCCGTCCTTAATACCCTTGAACATTATTGATTCCGATTTATAGCGCCGCCCCCCATAATGGCGCCTTCATTTCCCCGAGCATCAGCTCGGTGATGGCCCAAACTTTCGCGTCAAGCCGGTCAGGTGATTTACCTGTCCCATCGAACGTGCAAAGCTGATCCTCACATTCGGCGAACTCCCCGACGTGGTGATCGCGCCCCTGTTCCATCAGCGCGGCAGCTGGTTCCGCCCGGATGATCTTCCCGCGGGAAGCCCAGACCTTCTTGTATTTCACCGACGGATCAACTGTCCTGATTACGTGCTCGACCATATCCCCGCCATTATTCGCCTCACCGATTATACAGTCGGCACCCCACTTATGATAAGCCCCGACTACCTTGCAACCCCAGCCGTCGGGCGAATACGTGCCACTCAGATCATCCAGGAAATAGCAATCTCCATCCCGCTTGCCATAGACCACGATCCCTGTCTCGTCGCTGTCCTGCGTGGCGCTCGCCGCCGGGTCCACCGCCACCACAATCCTGCCCATATCCACTGGTGCCTCATCAATTCGCGTGTCATCCAGCAGTTTGCGTGTCCACAATGCCCCCTCGACGTCCTCCAACATCTCCCCGCCGAGCTCCTGCCGGCCCTTCCGTGTGCCCTCATAGCGCCTCAGGATCACTTCCCTGAAGTCCGGCGCGAGATTCGCGAGGTTGTCGTATGTCGACATCCGCGTTACTACCGCGGTCTCCCCCCCCTGCTTACTGCGCTTCAGCAAATCGAGAATGATCTTCGACGAGGCTGATGGCGTGCTGGTGATGACCATCCGAACCTTGCTGCCGAGCCTCAGACCGAACCTCAGACTATCCCAGGCCCGCTGGGCATAACGCCAGTTTCTGATCTCGTCTGCCCAAGCCGCCTCCCATTGTGGCCCCTCAAGACGTCTCGGCTCGTCCGCGCTGTAAAGCTCAATAATCGCGCCATTCGCGCATACTATCCGGCGGCGGCTCGGCTGATAGTCGGGGCGGAACTGCGGACGCCACCGGAGCGACATCAACCCGCTCGGCCCCTCTACCATCACCCCCCGCACATCGCCAGTCGTCGGTGCTATACAGGCGACCCGGCGATATATTCCACTCTCTATGCAACTCCGAATCCATTCCCCCCCTGTCCGGGTCTTGCCGCCTCCCCTGCCGCCCATAACGAGCCAGTCGGTCCAGTCGCCCGGCGGCGGTAGTTGCTCAGGCCTGGCCTGAAATGCCCAGAGGCGGGATGCCTCGGACACAAGAGCGTCAAGCTCCAGCAAGTTCTTTTGCGACAGCGGCAAGTAGCAACTCCTTCGCTTTACCATTCCCACGCGACAGCACCTGGATGATGCGCGTCATTAGCTCGTCCTCGGATAGTCCTGAAACTTGTCTGTATGGGGTTACCCCGTCAGGTTCGACGGGTGAGATTTTGGAGGGGGAGTCAAGACCCCAGATTTTGGCGAGCCGCTCGCTGATCCTGACCGCCGTTTGAATTGCATTGGTATCACCGGCAAGAATTGCATTCGACATCCGCAGCAGATACATATCCAGCCGGGCGGTCTCCAGACCCCGCATATCATCAATTGATTGCTCCCGGGGGGAGTAGAGAACCTCAAGGGCAGACTGGATAAGCCGGCTTGCTTTATGAGGCGTAGTCTTCAGTTGTATAGCAATATGCCTCAGATCGGCGCCCGAGCGCCTCAGTTCCAGCGCGGTGATAGCTTCAGGTTTGAGCAAAGAAAACCCTCGTCAATTACAACGAGGGTAATTTAGGTATGCCATTATGGCAGTGTCAAGCTGCCAATGTAGCAGTTTACGCCAGTTTACATTTCGCTTATCCTTTTCTTTTGCAGTTGTAGAATCGTTATACGTCGCCAGTATGGCGTCCTTCCCCGATAGAAATCAGGCTCTGGGAAATGACCTTTTTTGAGACTTGCTTGGAGAGCTCTTGTGGAAACACCGAATATCTTGGAGAGATCAATCCATCTGTAGGCTATATCCTGCCTCTTTACTCTGGTTCTCATACTCTAACTATCCTAAACTCCATTGGTATTACTATCACCCCCCTATAGTCCCCCCTTTAGGAATCTGGGCGTTATTTAGATATATTCAGGTGAATATGAATATATGAACATACATCAATATAATAGGGGGAGACCTCGATGTCAAGGGGTTCAATAGCTTGACTTTTGCTCAAACATATATTAGATTGGCATTTGAAGCGTAAGAGACCGGGGTTTTTCATTTATAGGCTGTAACCCCCACCGGATGAACTTGACCTCGGTCTTGTGCTTCACCATCTGGTGGGGGTTCTATTTAGGAGGTTTACAATGCGAGCGAAGACACTTTTACGATCAATCGAGGTTCCCTCATCTACTGGTGGTAAATTTTACCGTGTTGAGGAATTTCAATACCTCGATGAAATGGGCTCTCTGTATTTCGGGAGCCGATGCAATTGTTTGGGATTCAGAAATCGGGGCACGTGCAAACATCTGGTGGCCCTCGGTCACGCTATGGATGCACAGGCAGAGGGACGACGCACCATCGCCAAATAACTGGCGAGGCTTTCTATTTAGGAGGGTCACAATGATACGAGTTATAATCGCTGCCCCTAATTGGGCAGTCGAAGGGGGTCTTGCTGAAGCGGGTGAAACACAAACCCAATTATGCGAGACCGAAGAAGAGGCGAACTCTTTCGCCTCCACTGGTCAGCTCATCAGTTATCGGCAGGTATCGGCTGAAAACGATGGTGAGATGTTTATCCGTATGTGGTGTTAAATGAAAACAGAAGATTTAATACCAGGCACGCGGATATACTATACTGGAGATCGGGCGAATATGAGCAGCCGTGGAACAATTACCGCCCGGCATCCTGCTGGGCGGTATACTCCCGAATCTATCGACGTTAAATACGATGGGAAACGGTTTGACGGCGATAGCAGGATCGGAAAAATGATCCCATTAAGCGCGTTCAACCCTGGGCCGGGACGTCGATTCTGGCTGTTAAGCGAATGGATCGATAAGTTCTCGCTCGTGGCGTTTAATGCCCCAAACCTG
>Ga0307376_10000801_pt1 | contig 36931 bp, 29 predicted proteins | sample TR2MG_FD_202536 | JGI IMG/M metagenome (GOLD analysis project Ga0307376, IMG submission 202536) | Soil microbial communities from Risofladan, Vaasa, Finland - TR-2 | ecosystem: Environmental > Terrestrial > Soil > Coastal area > Acid sulfate soil | place: Finland: Risofladan, Vaasa | collected...
GTGAGGTAATCTGGGTTCCGGTACGAAAACCCGCAGCCGGCTTCACGAGGAACCGATCGACGATGTTGGGATCGTCGCTCGACATTGCGATGCCGTTCTTGGTTCCACAATCATCATCGAGAATGAGCTGATCGCCCATGTTGTTGACGAGGATCTTCGAAAAGTCTCCCGGCTCCGTGATGGCCAGGTTGGCTGCGATCAGGTTGTTCCTGGATTCCATGCTGGCTGCGAAGTGGTCACTCGGCGGGAGCCCTTCGCTATAGCTCTTTCGGATCATCCACGGGATCGCGTCGCCTTCGGCAGTGCGTGCTGCAATAGGGGACATGAAGGAGCGCATCAGCTGGATGGGCTTTCCACGCGTGCCCGACTGTACCATCATCCGCTGCGTTCCACCGAATTTCTCGGTGGCCTTCATCATCTTGTCTTGTGCGTCGAGGATGATCGTACGGCGCTCGGTTGCGCTGTCTGTCTTTTTCAGCTTCGCCAGTGCGGGATGGAGGACGGCGTCACGCCGCTTGTAGTCCGGCGTGATGTCGTCGAGCGTGATGGAAGCCCCTTCGGCTGTGGCGATATCGTGGCCGAGCTGGCGGATATGATCCATCGTTTTCGCAGCAAGAGCGGGGTCTCGCCGTGCGAGCGTGTAGAGCCGCTTGTTCAATGACCGAGAATCGAGAGCTTCGTTTGACTGGAGGTCTCTCGGGAGTGCTCGGTTGACGAGATGCTGGCCGAAGGTTTGCGGCATGCGCTAGTAGCCAAACTGGCTGTTCGAGGTGCCCGGGTTGTCGCCGCCGAACATCGCGCCGCCGGCGGCGAGACCGCCGAGTCCTGCGGTGGCAGCCTGCTGCCCGGAACTCATACCACTCCACATATTTCGCAAGCCGCCGCCCGCGTCGCGTGCTCCGGTGCGGAGGGCGGTTCCGGTTCCCTGCTGGGACAGCCCGCGGGCAGACTGGACGCCACTGCGGAGCGCGCCGTAGGTTCCCTTGCCCAGCGTCTTGCCGAGACCGAGGCCAGCTTTCCCTGCACCCAGGAGCCCCTGTCCCAGCGCGCCCCAGAACGCCAGCTTCTCCAGGTCGATGCCCATCTCCTGGGCCTCCTTGAGCAGCTGCGCGGCGTTGCCGTCGTTGAGAGCTTTCTGGATACCCATCTGATATGCGTGCTTGAGCATCGTGTTCTCCTAGATGCTGGTGCTGCCAGGACCGCGAATGTCGATCCCGAGGTTCGAGAGCGTGTCGTTTCCGAAGCTCTCGGTGCTTGAGTTGCTGAAGGAAGAATCCTTCTTCGGTTTCCCGATGGGTTCCTGGTACTCGTCTTCGGTACCTGAAGCGTCTTCGTCTCCTGCCTCGATCTGGAAGAGCGTGGCCAGCTGCTCCGCGGGATTGGCGTTCGATGGATCGAGGCCTGCCTCTTCCATTGCGATCTTTACGCCAAGCTGGTAGGCGAACTTGAGCATCACGACTCCGCGGACGCGTTTTCGCCGAAGACGTGTCTGCCGACCAGCGACCAGAGGCCACCGGCGGCTGTTCCGACGAGGAGACCGTTCAGGATGGCTTGCCACCAGACGACACCGGAGATGAGTCCGGTTGCGACGGCAGCGATGATACCGGCGCCGGCGGCCACCCACGGTAGAGCCACGGTCGGCAGAGCTTTCCAGACGAACTTCTTCAGGATCCAGACGAGTGCCATGATCACGAGGCCGGCGAACACGCCCCAGTTCTTCGTGTTGAATGCGTTGATGATGAGCTTCACGAAACCGCTCACGTCTTCATCGACGAGCGTGGTGTCGGGGAGCTTGGGCTCCTCGGTGACCGGCGCGGCAGCGGCCTCGGCTGCGGCTTTGGCTGCCAGCTTGGCAACATCTCCCGCGGTGGGCGCGGTCGACGGAGCCGGGGGGACCGCCTCGGCAACGGTGGGTGCTCCGGCGGTGACCGCGGGCGCGGCCGGAGCGGCGGCGTCGTCGGCGTAGGCCAGCGGGGCCACGATGAGCAGCGACAGGATCAGGGCCAGAAGGGTCTTCTTGGTGGTCATGGTTTTCCTCCTACGCGTGCGAGCGTACATTGATACCTGGAATCGTAGGCTACTTCTGCTGCGGATTCAAGCGTTTGAAGCCCCACTGGTTCTCGTTGGTCCGAAACAGCACGAGGGGCTCGCCCTCGGGACCCTGGAAGTGGATCTTGTCGGCCGCTGCGCGGACTTGTGTTGGGACGTCGTGGAGGAGCTCGACATCGCCTGCGCCGTAGCCTTCCGGGATGTTGCCGCTGAAGTTGCGGGCGTACTCCTCGGTGTGCGTCGGCTGCTGTATGGCGCGGAGCATCCGGTCCTCGACGGTCGGGTACCGTCCCTTGGGCACGGCCCACGAGTGCGCCTGCTGCGTCGCGGGGTCGACGAGGCGGACGTCGTAGTGCGGCCCGGCGCGCTGAGCGTTGTGCTGCTGGGTGGCCAGGCGCCACGCCGCGTCCTGGATATCGGGGATGTCTGCGATCTCGCGCTCGGCCGGGATGCCCGGGGCAAACTCTTCGGCTGCGGCCTTGATCTGCTCGACCTTCTTGGACTGCAACACTTCAGTGCCGGGGATCTCTCGGAAGTCCTTGAGAGCCGGCCGGAAGGAGTTGCGCATGGAGGCCGCTTCACGTCGGAGGTGCTCCTCGGATTCGAGGCCCTTCCCCAATTCTCGGGAGACGTACTGCTCGAGGGTGCGCGCTTCTCCGGGGTCAACAAGGATACGCCGGTGTGGCTCGAGGTCTTTCCTCTCCAGGTCGAGTGCCTGATATCCATCTATGATGTGAGGCTCTTCTCTTCCCAAGGCCCCCAGCATCGCGGCTGTCTGCACTTCCTTGAGTCTGTCCCGGGCGGCGTACATCTCTCTTTTCGTACGCTCCGCTTGTTGCGCGGTCGGACCCTTCCGCCATTCATCAGTGGCGTCGTACATCTTCTGAAGAGCGTCCTTCCGTACCGGATCGTCATCCATGGAGTACACTGGCAGGCCGGTTTGCTTCTGGAGCTCGTTTACATACGTGGTCTTCCCCGAGCCCGGAGCTCCTGTAACGATCGTGTGCTGCGCCTGCGCTGACTCCTTGATGCGTTCGAGCCGTGACCCGGGCGGTGCCATCCCGCGATGCAGCACGGTGGCGACACTGGGCCGCTTGCCCTTCAGCACGGCGTAGGCGCGAACCATGTCGGCCTTGTTGTGCAGCGGGACATGGTGCGCTGCGCCCGGCGGCAGCTTCATGCCCTTGACCTTCTTCCGGAGAGCCTTGAGGATCGAGGGATTCAGGTCGGGGGCGCGTTCCTTGAGGCGCTGGGCGGCGTGGTCGGCGGCTTCTTTGACTTTCGTGATGAACTCCGGAGGAATCGTGTACCCCTCGGTCGTCAGCTTGGCGTGTGGGTGCCCCGAGAAGAGATACGGGTCTCCCACGCCTTCTGGCATCTCTGTGGGAAGTTCGCGCACGAGATTTTCTGGCGATACCTCTCGGTGGCTGCGTGGCTGCTCTTCCACGATGTCGGCCTTGGAAACCAGTCCAGCGCGTCGCAACTTGTCGTAGTCGATTTCGTACAGCTGATTGCCGCGTGCATATTCCTGTTGTGCTTGAGGCGAGCCTTCTCCGATAGGGCTGCGGAGGGAAGATATGCTGGTGGACAGACCATCTAGCTCTGCGTCTGCGCGATCCATGATGTCTTCGGGGGACGCGTCTTCAGGGAGTTTAGCCAGCAGGTCAGCGCGCTGTCTCCGCCACCGGGACATGATGCCTTCGAGCGCCTCTCCCGACAGAGCTCTTGGCGCGCGCAGACCGTCTTCCAGGATCGGCGCGTCCTTGGGCGCGTAGTGATACAGCTTCTCCCCCTTCGCCGATCCTACCTTCTGCCGCAGTGCTTCCAGATCCGGGGCCAGCTCTTTCGGCATCCTTTCGGCGTACCACTCCAGGTAGCCTGCACGCTCGTCGGGCGTCATCTCTGCCAGGCGCGCCGAGCGTCGTTTGCTCGTCAGGCGCTTGCGGGCCGCTGCTTCGCTGTACGGCAACAGCTCGACGTTGGGGTTCGTCTCGAGTGCGTTCAGGACGTTCTTGATCTCCTCGATCTTGCTCGGCGTGACGGCGTTTTCGTTGATCTGCTCCCATGTCGCTCCGCGTCGCGGTGGGGCTTTGAATCCTTCGCCCGGGAGATCGTACAGGTAGCCTGGCTGATCGTACACATCCTGGATGGCGCCCGGGCGCATCTCCTGCATGACGATTTTCTGGAGACCCTTTTTCCACTTCGTACTTTGTTCGAGATCCCTGTCTCCCCACTTGCCGCCAGAGTAGGTCATGGCGAAGTCACGGGACGGGGCGCCGAAGACGGCCTTGGGGATTCGGGGATCGCCGTGCAGATCGCGCGGTTCGAGGACGTCGAGCTTCTCGGGGGAGCCGTGGTAGAGCGTCTCGGCCGCCTGCTTCACCGCCTTCGCCATCGTGAAGTCCGTCCGCTTCGCGCTCGGCAAGTCCTTGAGCTTCACCGGCATCGAGACCAGGCCCGTCTCGACGTTCAGGCTGAACGGTGCGCGGATGGAACCCTTGTTCTTGAGCGGAGACATGTCGAGACGGACCTGGTCCTTGTCGGCCACGCCGAAGGTCACGTCGTCGCGCTGCGCGATCCCGTGCAGGATCTGCTTGGTCTTCTTGCGCGCGGCGTTGACGTCCATCGGGCTGGCCAGGTTACCCTGCACATAGAAACCACGCCCGCCGGAAAAGCGCACGTCGACCGACTTGACGTCGGGGTGCGTCTCCATCGTGCGCGCCACGGTCTCGGCGATGGTCTTGGTCTGGCGCCAGGGCACGTTTTCCTGTGGGTCGATGTCGGCGACGAGGGCGGAAACGCGGGGACCGAAGGTCTGGTGAACTTCACTCATCCGCACCTGGTTCAGATCCGCGAGGCGCTGCGCGTTCATCCGAATCAGATTGCCCTTGGGATCTTTTCTTCGAAGCACAACGCGGTTCGGGTCGAAGCTCTGCCGGATGATCGTGGCGCGTCCCTTGACGGCGTCGAGCAGATGGTTCTGCACCTTCGGGTTGGCGTAGTAGTCGTGGACCTGCTGCTTTGTCAGCGTCGCGTTCGGCGCATCGACGATGACCTCGTCCCAGCGCGCGGGGTCCTTGGCCATCAGGTGGGTTCCTCGATCGTGTGTGCCGCCGGGTTCCACAAGGTTGCTTGCCGCGTTTTGCGGCTTTTTGCAGCGCCCTTGAATGACACCGGCGTTCCGAGAGTGATCTCTCCACGATGGTACGCCGTCATCGCGTCTGCCTGATTGTTGAACACTCGGGCCTGCCCAGTCGGGGACGCAGAGGTCGCCTGGTACACGCCCATCACGGCTTCCTGCTGCGGGGCGGCCTTGGTCAGCGTGAACTTCCGCTGGTCACTGAGCAGCATGTTCGGCAGCGTGAGGCGCTTCGCCTCTTCGACTGCCTGCGCTGTCACCGGAACGGTCAAGCTCACCGCATCGCCGTCGAAGTCGCCTGCCTGGATCGGCGCGAGCGACTCGTGGACACGAATCGTCTTGCCCGGAACGAGCTTCGGGTACGCAGCGAGCATGTTGTAGCGGTAGAGCGACGGCGCGCGATTGACGAACAGCGGACGCTCCCCCGTCTCCCGAACCAACGACGCACGCGCTGTCGGGTGACGGTCTTCGATCATCGTTTTGGCTTCGGTAGCGCGGAAGCCGCGGCGTACGAGGTCTTTCATCACAAATGGAGCGTACATCGACCAGCCGGCATCCTCGGGAAGGCCGACTTCGTCCATAGCCAGCGTCGCATCTGGAGCAATCGTTCCACGCCCGCTGACGTCCTGGCGCCGCTTGAGCAGCTTGCCATGGAAAAAGCCTGACTTCGGGGAGCGCCCTGCTCCCGAGATGCGCGCGATGTACCCCTGTACGTTGCGGCCTTGGAGCTGCGGGCTCGTCGGCTCGCTGACTCCGTAGAGCGCGCCCATCGATTCGTACAGGTGCTTCCTGGCATCGCGCTGCATGTCGGGCGGTAGCCCCTTGGTTTTCCTCACCAGGTCGTTAGCGATCATCGTGTCGCGCAACAGGTAGTTCGGATCGGAGATCTGGAGGTTGCCCCCCGTGCCCGGAACGATCGGACGGTACACCGGAGGTACGACGGGCACCTTGCTGACGACGTAGGCGTCCTCCGGGCGCATCCCATTTTCCTTGAGTGCGCGGATGTACTTCAGTTCTTTGACCGCGTTGTTGCGCTTATCGGCCTTCAGCTTCTTCAGTTTGGCGAGCGTCTCGGTCTCACGCTGGTCGAGGTCGATCTTGGACAGCCGCTTCTGGACACCGGCACCGCCCTCTGCCTGTATGACCTCTTCGAGCTCCTTCTGCTTCATGCCGAGGAAGGTACGAACAGGCCGCTCGAAAATCGGGTTGACCATCGGCTCGGACAGCTCAACGTGGCTCCACTTTGTTCCGTTGTTTCCGCCGGTCAGTGCGGGGTCGAAGAAGCCGCCCTGCTCCGGGGTCAGGTCTTTGGCCTTGACGAAGAGCGGGCGTTTGATGGCACCAGAGGTCACGGCTTCTACGTCCTTGTCCGTGAGTGGACCGACTTGAACGTGGTTGCCGCGCTTGTCCATTTTGATGCCGGCGCCGGCGAGCATCGCACCGAACTTGTCGTAGGCAAACGGCGTGCGCAGCGCCGGCGTGGGAAGGCCGAGCTGGTGTGCGCGCCACCAGGCGTCGTTGCGCTGGCTGCGGAGCGCTGCTGTTTCCTGGACGACGTTGCGAGCGTCGTGGGCAACGAGGGCGTTGAACTCCATGCGACCGATGCCCTTGGCGCCCTTGGGCCCACCGGCGGACGGCTGCTGATTTACGTCGTAATCATCGACGCCGCGGGCGGAGAAGTTGGTCGCTGTCGTTTTCATCAGCTTTTGCGTAAACTGTGGACCGACGAGAACTCCCGAAATCTTCTTTCCGGTCTGCGGGTCAGTGATGGTTTCGGTATCCTTGAGGCCGTGCTTCTTCAGCTCGGCCTTGACGTAGGCGACGTTGTCACGGTCGGCGAAGTTTTCGATGATGATACGCTTGCCGGTTTTCTCGGCAACGCGTGCCAGGGCGGTTTCGAGAACCTGTGCCGGGTTAATACGAGTGACAACGCTGGTTGGCGAGACAGCCATGTCGATCGGATTTCCGTTCTCGTCCTGGAGCATCTGGTCGTCGGGGATGATTGCCGATACGACGCCCTTGTTGCCGTAGCGACCGGCGAGCTTGTCGCCAATCTTCAGCGGTTCCTCGGTCTTCACGGTCATGCGGATCTTGTTCCCGGCGCGCACGACATCGGTAACGACGCCCGGCGTGTCGTGCTCCCAGGTGACACCCGTGTCGCGGTAGGGCTTCACGAGCTTCTTGTGCAACTTGCCGAGCATTCGCGCTTCCGGCGTGAGCTTCGATTTCTGCACAGACGCGATGAGGAGGTCGCCAGGATTGACACGCATGCCGGGCTTGACCACGCCGTCGTCTCCGAGCTTATTGTACAGGTCGGGGGCGTACTTGTTGCCGTAGTAGTTGGCGTGGATCTTGGAGTTGACCAGGCTTTCGCTGTCGACCTCGGTCCCCTCCTGGTACATGTGCAGCGACGTCAGCTTATTGGCCGCATTCTCGGAAACGACCACCGCGTCGTTGCTGTTCATGCCGCGCATCGACGTGTAGGCGACGCGCAGATTGCGCCCCATCGAAAGCTGCCCGTCCTTGGCGTAGTGTGATTCAGCCAGCGGCTGTCCAGCTTTTACCTTCTGCCCGCGGCTCACGGTCAGTGTGTCGTTGAGGTACGTCTTCGACGCGAGTGGGAAATCAGTGAAGTACGGAACCTTGGTCGGGGGCGCCCCCGTCTTCGTCGGCGTGTCGGGCTTGATGTGCACGTATCCATCCCGGATGGACATTACGGTTCCGCTTACCGGTGCCGTGGGCACGACCATCGCACCTACTTCTTCCTCCATTGACCGGCCGGGCCGGTAGGACGACACCTGGATCATGGGCGCCTCGCCGCCCTTGAGCGGCAGAGCCTGGGTCATCATCTTCGAACCCATCGTAGCTCGGTTGCCATCGATGCTGTCCAGAAACGGAATCAGATTCGTCGACATGCTGTACATCGCGTGGTGTGTCGGGATCCGATACTTGACGTCTTCCTTGTTCATGGAGCGGATGCGCCCGCCTTCGAGGACGTCGCGTTTTCCGTGTTTCGAAGCGCCCGGGAATGCGATGGAGGCTTCGGCTGCTTCCGCTATAGGAACGTACTCGATGTGCTTTCCCCGCTGAAGCGGCGTGAAGATGTTCCCCTCACTGTCGGTGGCGGTGAAGAGAGAGGTGCGCACGTCGATGCCGGCGCGGTGAGACTCCGGCGTGCGCACCGGATCGATGATCGCAGCGTGAGTAGGGTGCAGGCGCCGTGCCTCGTCGGGCACCGCGCGATCGCTGGCAATGCCACCCTCGCCCATAGACGTGACGCGGACGGCAGAGTCGATGATTTCCACCGGGTTGATCTGTGCCGGGTTCCCCGAGAGTGCCGACGTAGAAAGGAAGCGTCGGATGCCGCGGGAAAACGGAGAGGTGCCCAGGGCGCGCTGGATGTCCGGAGTCGCACCGTAATCGAGGCGACTGAGTGCCTTGCGCTGCAAGTCGCGTGCGTCGAGCTGAATACGCTCCTTGATGAAGTCGTCCGGGCCGAGCAGCTTCTTGAACGCCAGGTTGTCGCGCTCGTCGAAGTCTTCGCCAGAGTTGTAAGCCTGGAGCAGCCGCCCCGAGGCTTCGAGAATGGCGTCCGGCGTCACACGGTCGAAAGACGTCCCGAGCGTTTTCTTCGTGGTGTCGGGGTCGAGCTTCGCACGGTCGTGCGCCTTGCGCACCGCCTCGACGGTGTCCTCTCCGGCGCGCCGCTGCCCTGGGTGCACCGTCTTTTCGTAGAGCTTTTTGAAGTAGGCGTCCTGCTTCTCACCGAAGGCGGCCTTGTTTTCCCGAACGAGCTGGGGGTTCCACTTCCTGGCGATCTGGCTGTCGGAGAGGCCCATCTTCCGAAGCACCGGGTAGAGGGGAATCTTGGAAGCGCCGAACTCCATGTTGAACTGGCCCTTGACCGGGTCCATGCTCACACGGAAACTCGGTCCGCCGTGGGTGTTGAACTGCGCCTCGAGTTCTTCGTTGCGCTTCTTCCTTGAGTAGACTCCCGGCTTCATTCGCAGCTGGTTGCTCACCGAGTAGCGGTTCCCGCGGATCACGAAGTTGTCGTGTGCGGTCAGGTGTGGGAGCTGCATCAGCGTGAAGTCGCGTTTCTCTTGCACGACCTTCCCGCTCTGGTTGTCGATGAGCTTTACGGTCCCGCGAACGGGCTCAGCCAGAGAGCGCGCACCGAGGATCGCTTTCTTGTAGTCGTCGGGTCCGTACTCGGCCGGCTTCACGTTCACGTTCGAGACGGCAACGGTGTAGCGCCGTCCGACAAACGGGAAAACGTCTTTGATTCCCTGCACAGCCTTGTCCCGAATGCGCTCGCGGCGCACGTCGGCCGAGGTAAATACAGGTCGGAGATCGCTTGGAGTCTTTGCCGCCATGCCGAAAGTATAGGACAAAAATGGTATAAGTACTAGAATGATAATGCTTTAGGGATTTTCTTTCTTCGCCCGTTGCGCTCGCTGTCCGGCGAGCGCTTTCCAAACCCCATGCCGACCGGAGGAACGATGTCGGAACCCGGAGGAGTGCCACACAATATTGTACTTAGGGATCCCGCGACGGAGCCGTTGGTAACGGTTCCGGACACGCTTGAAGCCGCCTTGGCGCGCACGCTGCGAGAGCAGCTCGTGGCGATGGAACGCCGCGACGCGCAAGTCATGGTGGCCAAGTTGGCGGGGTCCCCCTTTGCTGAGGGACTGGGGCCGGAGGAGATCCTCCGGCGCGCTGACCTGGAACGCTGGTATGCTGGACGGCGTATCTGGTTTCGATTCCGAAACTCTGGACAGAAGCGCTGGATGCGGGGAACCTGCGTCGACTTCCGCGGCGCGCCGGGCATGCGGTTGCGTGTGATTCCGGACGGGCGGGATCAGCGGCTTCGGGCGCTCGAGCTGGAGGAGCTCGAGGTAGAGAACCGCCCGGAGCGCACACAACGCAGGGCCCGGGAAGACCTGACCAGTGTGCAGCGGGATCTGGCGGCGCTCTGGCGTCAGATCAAGGACATGAAGAAGCGCGAAACGCGACGCCGTTCTACGGCGGCGCCAGCGCCTATGACCCTGTCTCTGTCCGCTCTGGCTAACAAAGCCGAGAAGCTCGACGAACGTCTCCGGCAGTGCTGGGATCTGTGCATCCAGGCCGGGAAAGAACTCGAGCACGAGCGCAGCCGCAGCGAGCGGCTCTTCCGAAAACGAGAACGAGAGGAGAAAAGGAATGGTGCATGTGAGACGAGTCCGTAACGAAGGCGTGTGGATCAAGGAGATGCCTCGGCCGAAGCCGAAGTAGCCCCACCACCACCACCACGCCGTCGTTCCGCTCGCTCACATATTATCTTGTCTCTTGCGGGATTGGAACGTAGGACGGGGGAGGGGACAGGGTCAGCCTTTGCGGGCCGACCCTGTCCCCTCTGCCTCCTCTTTAGCTTCCGGCGTCTTTCGGGTCGGGAAGAACTCGAGGTACTTGACGACCACGTAGACGTCGCCGTCCTTCGTGTTGTACCACTCCTCGCGAGCGAGGATCCAGTTCTTACCCGGCGTCAGGCAGTTGTTCTGGATCTTCTCGAGCTCGGCGCAGTCGGAGGCTTCACCGAGGTTGAAGCGACCGAAGCGCGCCTTGAACTTGCCCTTCGGCTGTGTGAAGAGCTGCGACGTTTGGTCGTTGCCCGTCGCGGCACCGGGCATGTCAGCGCCCATCTCCTTTGCGATGTCGCGCCACTGTCCGTCCTGGAAACCGCCCTTCGCGCCTGGATGCAGCGGCGGCATCTCACGCACGTTTTCCGGGTTGTTGGCCTCCCCGATGGCGTCCATGAAGTCGTTGGAAAAGTTGTCCGCACCGCCCTGTCCACCCATTACATCGGCCCTCCACCAGCACCACCGGCAGCCGCCTTGGCCTCGGCTGACGCAGACTGGTTCATCTGCTTCATCACGAACGACACCAGCGAGAACATCACGATGTCCTCGGTCTGGAGCTGGTGCAGTTGACTCTGCTTGAGTTCGGGCGGCCCCTGCAAGAGCTGCATCGCGAGCTCCTGCGCCTGGACGAGCATTTGCTGCGGGTCATACTGCGGCGCGGGAGGCTGGTTGGCCTGTGCGCGTGCCGTCTCGGCCAGGTTGCTCTGGAGCTCCTTCATTTTACGATCGAGGTCTATCTGGAAGCGCTGCTCATCGAGCGTCTCCTGCATCCGCTGGTCCCGCTCGTTCTCCAGGTTACGCCCGAAGAGCTGCGCCATGGACGTGTTCGAGAAGAGTTGGCCGCCTGTCTGCTGGTTTGCCTGGAGCAGCATCATCTTCTGCTGCACGTCGTCGACGAGCTTGAAGGGCTCCAGGTCGAGCTTGATGCGCGACCAGCCCATGAATGAGCCGCACTTGTCGGAAATCCACTGGGCTTGCTCAACCTGCTCGTTGGTATAGTTGAGCAGTTGGTTTTCCAGCATCCGCAGCGTGACGCCAGAGCCGGTCGCCGAGAGGCCGCCGTAGAGGAACTCACGCGGAATGCCCATGGCGGCGATGATGTTGTTCTCGGCTTCGGTGATCTCCCCCGTCACCATCAGCGCGCGGCCCTGTCCGCCAACTTGCGTGACTCCGACCGGGATGGGCGCGAACATCATGTGCAGAGGGTCTCTACGCCACGCCTTGAGGTTCAGCTTCATCTCGTTGGTCCAGTTGGACAGCGAGATGGACACCGTCGGGTCGGCCTGGGCCGTGGACTGGGCCGGGTGGAGTACTCGGAAGGGAACGATGTGTTCCAGGGAGATGGCCTCGTTGGCCTTCTTCAGCACAGCACAATGGAAGAACTGCTTGAGCGTCGAGGCGAGCGCCGGGAAACCCCAGCGGTTATCAATTCCTGCCGGCGCGTCGGCCTTCATGTGGTAGATCTTGCCCGGTCCGAACTTGAACAGCTTCTTCTGCGCGACGGCTTCGAGGAAGGCCAGCGGCATCGTGGCCAGCAGATGCTTGTCGGCGCTGCGAACGCGGGACTGAATGTCCGAGGGCATCTGGTAGTAGTACACCGACTCATCGGTAATGGGGTTCGTTTCGATCTCGATCTGCTTGGGATCCCAACGGATGATGCGGATGCCCTTGGCGAGCCGCAGCTTCTCATCGTGGACTTCGGCGCGGGTGGGGCCGCACTTATCGCAGGTCATCGTGAAGCGCAGCTTCTTGTTGCGGATACGGAAGTTGTAGCGAGCGTGCTTGATGTTTACCATCGATCCACACTTCGTGCACTTCAGGAAGCGTCGGAACGGAAAGTAAATCGAGGTGAACGAGTTGCCGTACACGTGACGGTCGATGCCGGTCCGGACCAGGATGCCCTTGAGTTTCAGTGTTTCATCGAAGAGTCGGCGGTACTTCGCCTTCAGCGTTGGGTTGTCCGTCTCGTAGATGAGGTCCGTAATCGGGTAGACTGCGAACTTGTTGAGGGCAGCGAAGATCTGCGGCGAGTTGTAGTACAGGTACTCGCAGTAGACGAAGAGGGTTTTGAGCTTTCGTGGGACAAAGGTCGTGAGATAGTCGAACAACGGGTTCGGATGCGTGATGCTCCGGCCGATGTGCTCTGTCCCGTAGTCATCGAGGTAGGGCATTTACTCCTCGCAATCGTCATTGTGACGCAAAAATAATAGGATAGCTGAAAAACGCGTGCAACAATTATCTTGCAGGCGTCTTAGTTTACCGAGTAACTTCACGTGGTGGACCAATGACCAAAATGACGAACGAGACGATAACCTGTGGATTGTCGACGCTCTACGGCACTCCGGTGCTCGTGACGCCCGCAATCCCGGGCACCAAAGATATGCTCGGAAAGCGCGTGCTCGGAGCTCTGTTCATGAAAGAACACGGCGTTTGGCTGTACCCGGCGTTCTCTCCCTACGTGTTCGACGTCGTCCGAGACCTCGAGATCGTGATCCCCAACATCCAGTTTACTCCGGAAGCGGAGGCGCACTTCGACCTGGAGCACGCCCGGTATATCGCTGCCACGTCAGACCCCATTCCGAGTCAGTTCCGAGACGACTTCGAATTCGTGACCGATCCGATGGCGCACCAGGAGCACGGGCTCAATTTCGCGCTGTGTATGCTGCGCTGCGGGATCTTTTACGACTGTGGCCTCGGGAAGACGAAGATCGTCGTGGACTTGATGCGCCACGAGCGCGAGAAGACGCTGGTCTTGGTTCCGAGCGTAGGGATCAAAGTTTGGGAGAAAGAGATCCGAAAGCACGCGGATGGAGAGCTGTCCGTGACGTGTATCCTCGGGACACCGAAGAAGAAGATGGCGCTCCTTCGCAAGGCGGCCAAGAACGACGACGACGTTGTTGTTGTGGGCTACGACACGGCGAAGCTGTACGTTAAGCAGATCACGGAGACCTATGGCTACCGACTGATCGTTGCTGACGAGAGCCACAAGCTACGCGGAGGAAACAGCGCACGGACGAAAGGCGCTGTGGCGCTGGCTGCCCAGGCGAACCGTCGCCTGCTCCTCTCGGGTACGCCGTCGCTGGGCGACCCGATGCACATGTGGGGCCAGCTCCAGTTTCTTGGGAACTTCATCCCGGGGCTCAACTTCTGGACCTTCAAGAAACACTTCACCGTGGCGCACAAGAACAACCCGCGCTTCGTGGTAGGGTATAAGAACCTCGATCTGCTCAACACGAAGGTCACGCGCATCTCGACGAAGAAGAGCAAGGACGAGTGCCTCGATCTTCCGCCGCGTACGTTCATCGATGTGCCCTTCGAGGTGACCGGCGATCAGCGCGCGGCCTACAACGAGATCGTTGAAGAGACGGTTGCTGATATTGCGGAGGGGATCCAGTATGAGGCGCCGCATGCCGCGGCAATCATCCAGAAGCTCTTACAGGTGCTCAGCGGTTTCTTCATTGTTCCGCCCCCCGACATCTGTGATGGCTGCGAGTACGTCAAGGAGTGTATCTCCAAGAACCAGAAGCCCTTCCGACCGGGCTGTGTCAAAGAGGACCGTCCGCGTGCGCAAGCGGTTTACCGGATGCGGGAGAACCCGAAGCTCGACTTGCTCGTGGAGCTCGTCGATTCGATTCTGGAAAAGCCAGAAGAGAAGGTCATCATCTGGGGGTATTTCGTTGAGGAGCTCGATATTGTCGAGGAGTTCCTCAAGGAACGCGACATCGGGTGCGTTCGCGTGGACGGGCGTAACAGCAGCCGTGCGGTGGAGATCGGGGAGCAGTTTGAAGGTGACCCGAAGCTCCGTGTGTACTTGGCTAACATCACCACAGGCACCTCGGTGACGCTCAATAGCGCTCGGTACATGATCTACTTCGGGTTGACCTACGGTCTCGATGAGTACCTTCAGTCCATAGACCGGAATCACCGCATCGGGCAAGACAAGCCTATCTTCGTGTACCGCCTCCTGGCCGAGAAGAGCGTGCTTGCCTACGTCGTGGCTGCCCTCGAGCGAAAGATCGACATTGCCAAGGCCATCACTGACCGGATCAACTGTGCGGTGTGCGCTCGGCAGACTCGGTGCCTTGACGAGGGTATTGCACCCTTCGACGAGGACTGTGTCTACGACGACAAGCTGTCCCGCGTGATCACCAAACCGCAAACCCTCTGATTACGTGGTAAAAGATACCGGAGGTGATTTATGTCCCGGCATTGGAATGTGACCGTCGATGGGAGCTCAAAGTGGCGCAGAGGTAGCTGCGGCTGGGTCATTCGGCAGGACGGAGAAGCTGTCATCACGGCGCGCGGGGTTCGGCCCCTCGGCCAGAAGACCAACAACGAGGCGGAGTACGCGGCGATCATCGAGGGGTGCAACGCAATCACGAGGTGGATGGCCGACGGTGACACGGTCACCATCTTTTCGGACAGCCAGCTCGTGGTACGGCAACTCAAGGGCGAGTATCGTGTCAACAAAAAGGAGCTGCGTCGCTGGAATAAGAAGGCGGAGCAGGCGTTGCGGGCGGTGAAGGCGAAGCTCGTCTGGCACCGGCGCGACGAAGGAGATGGTCCGCTGGCCGACCTGGCGGCGGACGGGAGGTTCGACGATGGAGATCAGACTGAAGTGGTCCCGGGCGGAGATCGAGGAGATGCTCCGGGACCTGATGCAGCAGCAGGGGTTCCGTCCAATCGCTGAGGAAGAGGGGCCGGGTCCGTTCTTCTGGCAAACGTCCGTCGACGCCGAGGCAGGGTGGGAGACCGCCATCCACGAGTGCAGTGTTAGCGTGACCGCGGAGCCCGACCCGGACTTCAGTGCGGCACCGCCAGCTCCGGAACCTCGCCGGCCCCGCCGGCGTCGTGCGGAACCCGCGGAGTTCGAGGAAGCAGAGCCCGATGAAAGGGACGCTGACGACGACGACGATGACGAGCCCTTCGATCCGTCGATGTTGCCGGCGGGCTCCGACGTGTTGGCACTGAACAGCGACGATCCAAAGACCGCCGCAAAGATCAAGAAGCGCCGACAGCGCCACAAAGGAGAGACGAGTGAGCGACCCGACTAACAAGCAGCGTGTCGTTTTCCTGGAAGGCGGCGAGGATGTCGATCCCGACGAGGAATACAAGAAGCTCGTCGAAGAAGCGACCATCGAGGAATGCGCGCTCCAGCTTCCTCGTGGCTACATCTCGGTCAGCCAGATCGACACGTACCGGATGTGTCCGCTGCGGTACAAGTACCGCTACATCGATGGCCTCATCCGCCCTCCGAACGTGAACCTCGCCGAGGGCAAAGCAGTTCACCACGGCGTTGCAACCGGGCATCTGGAACTTCTCAAGAGTGGGAAGCTCCCCGTTGACGTGCTACTCGACGCACACTCTGATTCATGGAAGCGTGAGCGCGGGGACATTGCTTGGGAAGACGACGATGACAACGAGAACACCATCCTCAAGCGCGACCGCCAGTTCCTGGTGGACTACCACAAGAAGTTCATCCCGCAGTTGGAGACCCAGCTGCACGAGGGGCGCCCGGCGGTAGAGCACCGCTTCTGGGTGACGATGGGACAGGCTCGCGTTCCTGTGCTCGGCTTCATCGACCTCGTCGCACGCAACTCTACGAAGCCCAGTAAGGGGGCGGAGGGAAGCGGCGAAATCGAGGTGATCGACCACAAGGTCGTGACCAAGATGAAGAGCCAGTCGGACGTGGACAGCAGCATTCAACTGTCGGTGTATGCCGGCGTGATGAAGGTGCCGCGCGTTCGATTCCAGTGTTTCGTGAAGACCAAGTCGCCCTACATCGGTGCGGTGGCCGCGGTTCACGGCGCTCGACACTGGCGCTGGGCCGAATTCGTGGTGCAGCAGATTGCGCAGTGCATCTCTGCCGGGGTGTTCCCTCCGGGAGCTGACGGTTGGCACTGCTCTGAGAAGTACTGCGGCTACTGGGACATCTGCCGCGGAAAGGGGTAGTCGATGGAGCTCGGGATCCATGTGCCGGAAGGGGGGCAGGGACTCAACCGCTTCGATAGCGATGAACTTCGTGAGCTGTACGAGCTCATCGATGAGATCCGTGCGGAGGAGCTTCGCTTTGCCAACACCAAGAAGCCCATTCGTCCGCGAGGGTGTCTGACGCGCATGCGAACGCGCTTGTCGAAGGTGAGCAATCTGTGCAAAGCTGTCAGACACGATCTCCTGGAAACGCGGGCGGCGCACGAGAAGGCGGCCAAGGAACACTGGGAGCTCCGCAAGCCGGAGATCGACGAGGAGAAGGCCGAGCAGGAGAAGAAACGCGAAGAGAGGGACAACAACCCTCGGATCGCGCGCTATCATGGGAGTTGGTGATGGAAAAGTACGGCGTGGAAGAAAAGAAGCCGAAGGACAAAACGGCAGCCGACGACAAGCGCTGTCCCGAATGCGGAGAAACCGTCGAGCAACACGGTAAGGTGAAGATCTGTCCGAAGGACGGGTCGGAGCCTTTCGAGAAGAAGGAAGAGGACGGCTAGCCATGTCCGGACGAGTAGGAAAGGTGCAGCGTGAGCTGGTCACTCGGTACAACCGCATCGCCAATCTGTACATCGCGTACACCAACAGCGGAGCATTCGCCGACGAGTTCGGCCGGGAATTTTTCCATGCCGTGGGTGATATCCTCAACGGAACTCCCATCGACAAATTGACGCTTCATCACATCGACCCCTCGGCTTTCGAAGAGATTGTGCGTCGGGGAGATAACAAGGGAGGAAAGAGTCCTGCGGCTAATAACAAGAAGCCCGTCAAGAAAGCCAAAGCGCCGGCCAAGAAGAAGACGAAGAAGCCGGGAAAGCCGAAGCGAAAGGCTACTACGCGACGCCGATGAGGTGCTGATCGGAGCATCGGCCATCCTGCGCCCCGCTGGGCGCGTCCTTCCCCAAGCCAAGGTGTTGGACCGTGCTGCGGCCCTCCTGCGTTTGGGAATCCGCAAACTCGTATCAGGAGACAAATGACCATGGCCAAGGCCAAGAACAAGACGACCAAGAAGACTGCGACCAAGAAGCCCGCCGCTGCGAAGAAGAAGTCGAACGTCACCATCGTTCGCAACTCCCCGCTCGAACGCATGGCGGTTTCCAAGATCCTCGTCGAGGAGAACGTGCGGGAGCCCGGGTGGGAGAAGAACGTCAAGGAGCTCAAGGCCAACATCAAGGAGTTCGGGTTGCAGCAGCCCGTGAAGGTGCAAGCGCTCTCCGATGAGGACGCCGAGGGGCACACGCACCGGCTCGTCTTCGGCTTCCGGCGCCTCGAGTGTTGCAAGCAGCTGGGCTGGACGACCATTCCGGTCATCAACGCGTCCATCCGCGACACGGAGCGGGACCGCTACCTGTCGGCAGTCATGGAGAACCTCGGTCGCGAGTCGTACACGCCGATGGAGGAAGCCCAGATCTTCCACAAGATGTCGAACAAGTTCGGCATGACGGCGAAGAAGATCGCCGAGTCCTGGATCATCGACGGCACGCCGGCGACGACGGGCTTCGTCTCGCAGCGGCTGTCGCTCCTCAAGATGCCCGAGCCGGTGCAGGCGGCGATCCAGGAAGGCACGATCACGCCGACTCACGCGCGGGAGCTCAACCGGATCAAGGATCCCAAGGACCAGAAGAAGCTCCTCAAGAAGGCCGAGAAGATGTCGCCGACCGAGTTCAGGGAGGCAGTGCAGGAGCTCGAGCCGGAGAAGAAGAAGGCGGTGAGCGGACGCGGGCGCCCGACCAAGCCGTCGCCCAAGACAGCGTCCGATGGCTCCGCGGCGAAGGCACGGGGAAAGCGCGACCTCGTCGCGGCGATGGGGCGCCTCGACAAGCGCCACCGGGCTGTGAAGGCTTCGGGCAACAAGGAAGACGAGCGTTACCTGGCCGGGCTGCTGCGCGGACTCGGCTACGCCGCTGGCCTCGTGAAGGAGCTGCCCGAGCTGAAGTGATTTACCGGGTAATCAGCCAACACACGCTTCGGCGATGATGTGGTCGACGTCGGGGATGGCTGCGGACCGGAAGTTCCGGCGCAGCTTCCCCAGGGCGTCGGACTTGATTTGCCGGACGCGCTCGGAGCACACACCCAGAACGCTAGCGATCTGGCGCAGAGACATTGGGTCTGCCACAAGGCCGAAGTAGGCACGAAGGACGAACTGTTCTTTTACTCCTAACGTGCCGAGCATCTGGCGCAAGATGTCAACGGACTCCGCGTTGATCGTACGAGACTCGGTGCCGTTATTCGAAAGCGCTGCACCCTCGAGCGGTACGTAGCAGAATGACTCGACGCGCAGTTTCTGGAGCTGAGAAGAAGACAGGTCGGCTTCGTAGCAGATTTCTTCGTCCGTGGGGTCGATACCTTTCTGGGTGTTACTCGTACTCTTGAGACGCCGGATCCTGCGAACAGCTTTCTGTCTCCAGAGCGGCATCGACACGAGTGAGTCGCTCTGTAGTTCACCCCGGATGTGCAAGAGTACCCAATGCGTCGCATACGACAGGAACCGCGTTCCACGATCTGGGTCGAAGCGATCGATGGCAACAAGGAGCCCGACGTTCCCGGCCGAGATCAGATCCTTCAGCTGGTCCAAATCCGATGTGTACTGATGGGCCAGCTTCACCACGAAGCGCAGACAGCCCTCGACTATCTTGTCGCGCGCCACGCGATCCTTGCTCTTCCGATACAGCTTGAATAGTTGCCGTTCGGTGGCCGCGTTCAGAATCTCGGTCCGACCCACGTCGTTGTAATACCTGGCAAAGTTATCGTCGTGGCCGTACCCGCTGCCCTTTTTTCTGGGTGAAGGTCGCTGCACCACCGGCACTCCCACATCTAGCGTGTTGTCACGTATGGTGCCACTAGTGGTTGTGCTTTTCAAGGATTTTCATGTCTCTGGCGGGGGATGTGATCGAAGTACTTGATTTACCTGATTCTTTGAGTGGCGTTTCTGAAAAAACGCCTTGACGATTCCCGTCTTCCCCGCCTACCATTGCTTCACCGATACGTACTGGACCACTCACCAAAGAAGGAGAGCACAGTGGCCAAGAAGGACAAAGACCGAGAAGATGCCGTCGATGCCGTCGATGCCGTAGCGCCCGCTGTCCCCGAGACGGGAGCCCCCGTGGATCCCGGGACTCCCCCGCCCGAGACCCACGCGTCGGCGCTGGTGCGCATCACCCAGAACTTGCCGCCGGCGGTGGTGGAGCGCGTGCAGACGATGCTCGCCATGATGGACCCCAACAAGCCGGGGTTCGAGGAGATGGGCGGGGCGCACTGGTCGCCCCCGATCATCAAGGTGCACCAGCCGGTCAGCAGCGAAACGCCGGCCAATTCCAAGAACGGGGACCTCTTCACCGATACCGGGGATGTTCTCGAGCGCCCGTGGACCTTCATCCCGATATACATGCACTACTCCCATGCTCGCTTCGAGGAGGGCAACTCCTCCCCGACGTGCCGGAGCGAGGATGCGAAGACCTCGGCCTACGGCGATGTCTGCGCCGACTGCGAAGACTTCCCCTTCCGGGATGGTCAGCGCACCAACTGCCAGAAGAGCCTGAACGTCTACGTCTTCGACGCGGAGTTCACACAGGTGTACCGGGTTCAGTTCGCCAAGACCTCTTACCGCGCCGGGTCGAAGCTCTTCAAGCAGGCCCGGTCGACCCCGATGCCCTGGTCGCGCACCTACGTGCTCACCACGCAGGAGAAGTCCCGGCAGGAGGGCAGCGGCAAGTACTTCGTGCTCAGCGTTGCGGCGACCGGCGAGGGCGTCGACCCGCAGTTCTTCCCGATGATCGAGTACATCTACGGTCAGCTCGCCGACCTGCGGAAGAAGATCCTCGCTAACATCGCCGAGCGCTCCGACACCGGCAAGAAGGTCGTGGACAACCTGCCCCAGGACTTCGGTGCCCCGGCCGACAGCAGCACCGGTGACAACACCAAGGAGCCCGACTTCTCCGAGATGTAGTTCACTGCGGTCTAGTAGTGGGAGTGCTCGGCAACGCGCCGGGCACTCCCACTCGGAGGAGGTTGGACGATGCCTGTTTTTTCGGACCTCGCGCTCGAGCACGCCCCCTGGTCACTTTCCAAAGCACAGCTGGCCAAGAACTGTAGCTTCCGGTTCGACCTCCAGTACGTGAAGAAGGTCAAGTCGACAGAACCCCCGAAGAGCTCGGCCGGGCGCATCGGAACCGCGGCCCACGAAGCTCTGGAACACTATCTCAAGCAGCCGACGCACGATCCCGAGCAGCTAAAGCGCGCGCTCACACGGGGCGCGGTGGACAACGAGCTGACAACTCCGGAGATCGAAGACCTGATGTCCCTGGCGCACAACATGGTGCGCTTCCGTGGCCGTCTCGAAGTCATCAAACAGAAGTTCGGCGTTACCGAGCAGCTCGTCGAGAAGCGCTTCGGGCTCACCCGTGATCTGAAGAAGACCGGGTTCTGGAGCAAAAAAGACGTGTTCTTCCGTGGTGTGTGGGACCTCGTCCTGCGCACGAAGAGTGGTCACGTGGCGATCATCGACCACAAGTCGGGACAGCCGCCCAAGGACCTCAACGACGTGAAGGCGCAGAGCCGAGCACAGCTCGACACCTACGCCGTTTCGGCGCTGACCTGTTTTCCCGAGATGCCCGCAGTTCAGACGTCCCTGCACTTCGTTCAGTCGGAGGAGATCATCTGGACGGCCAAGCGCACAGCCGAGGAGATCCGAGAGAAGTTGGTTCCGTGGTACCACGAGTTCATCAATGGTGCCGCTGCCGAGGTTCCGTCGAAGGCGGCCCACAAGGGCTGGTACTGCGCATTTTGCGGCCACACTCAGTTGTGCCCTTTGAAAAAGTGAGCGAGGAAGGCTGTGGCGAAGAAGACACAAGCAAAGAACGTATCGCCGCAGCAGCTGAGTGAGATCTGGAATAAGATATCACCGGCTGACTGGCTGGCGCTCCTGGAGGAGCACAAGCCGGGCCACCAGTGGACCCTGCGCGGCGATTCCATCGTCGGTTGTTGTATCTACCACCAGGAGGACTCGCCGTCGTTCTACGTGAACCCGAAACGCGGGAATGCGCATTGCTTCGGCGGAAGCTGTCCGAAGAAGAACGTTTGGAACCCGGTGGCTTTTGTCGCCGACGTCATGGGGATCAGCTATGTGCAGGCCCTCCGGACGCTCAAGAACCGCTTTGGTATTGCTCTTCCCGCTGCCTATGCCCAGAACGCCCAGCAGATTGAAGACAACGATAAGCTGAAACGCTTGATCGCCGTCGTCATGAACCGGGAATTCCGGGAGGCCGTGGAGAATCCAGATGACCCGAACTATTCCTACATCGAAGAGTCGGGACTCATTGACTGGTTTCGAAAACGTAAGTTCCCGGAGGACGTGCTGCACCGTCTTCCGATCGGGGTCATGCCGACTTACCCGAGGCTCAGTGAACGGCTCAAGGAGATTAAGGGCGGAGTCGAAAGCCGCGACGCGGCGCACACCTATCTTCAGGAGTACTTCGCTCCTCCGGGGAGCCCTCCCAAGTCCGAAGGTGCGCTCGTGTTCTTCTACTACACGAGTCCGACAACTATCGGGCGCTTCCGCATTCGCCAGCCGGGCACTTCCACGCAGTACGCAGTTGATGATCCGTATTCAGAGGACGTGGGTTACTTCGGGCTCAACCTCTACCCGGAACACATGGGAGACCTCGATAACTACCCGCTTCACGTAGTGGAAGGGGAGTTCGACGCCTTGGCGATCATCGCCCACCAGCTCTCGGGCGGCTTCAACGACGTGTGCATTGTGGCAACCGGCGGGAGCATGGAGGCCAACCTGGACGTTCTCGGTGGCTTCGGGTTCACGAAGATGCGTCTGCTGCCCGACAACGACTCGGGCGGGGTAGGCTGGGCCAAGAACCTGATGACCGAGAACGAGCTCGTCAGCAGTGTGTTCAGCTGGACGGATGAGGAGCGGGGTCATGTGAAGGACGTGGACGAGGCTGTCCGCGCCTACGGGTTCGAGCCGTTTTATGACCGTGTGCAAAACAAGAAGAGCTACGTACACAACCACACCTGGGCGATAACCCAGACAGCACAGGCATTCGAGACCATCGATGAAGGAGACGTCGATGCCCGCAACGCTGTGGTTGTGGAATTCGGGAGTGCACTGAAGAAGGACGCTGAGCGTGATGCCTTCCTCAAGCACGTGTGCGACGAGTATAGTATTTCGCGCGAGTGGGTATTGCAGGGCATCGTGCCCTTCGACACGCCGGAAGGATTCACTCAACGCCTGCATCGCTTGTTGGAGGAGACCTACCAGTTCCTCCACAACGCTACGACTCAGCAAGGCGTTCGGATGATAAAGGCGTGGAGCAAGAAGCGGAAGATCGTCGTGTCGTTTCCGATGGACTCTGTGACCAAGATCCACGCTCAGCTGGCCGGAGACCTCGGAGATCTGGAGCAGTACGTTGCCCAGAACCTCGGGATGCCGGACTTTCTCCGATTGCGCGACGGGCCCCGGGGACGCATGGTTGCCCGTTCACTCTCCGATACGCTTCGACAGCTCGACGTTCACTTTCAGAAAGCGCTCGAGCGTGCCGGGAAGATCATCGCCGAGGTGGGAAACCTCGACGAGATCGGACAGGGCGTTCACTTCATCCGAGACCCCGAAGACGGGACAGCCACGGTTTACGTGGTAAATGGTCGCACGAACTTTTTCAAGGGCACGCTCACTGATGACACGATTACCTACGAGCGCCTGGAGTGTCCCGTCGACGGTGAACACATGTTCCGGGCCACGGACAAGCCGTGGTCGGTGAACCTCAATAGCCTGGAGGACATCGCCGAGAGCGAACAGCACGACCCGAAGGATGCGTATCACATGGTGAGGGGCATCATCGATCGTGGCTGGAAGTTCATGCACCACGACCTGGAAACGACTTTCATTGCAGCCGACATCCTCTACACCCCGGTGTCTCTCGTCTTCGAAACGACGGTGGTTACCGACCTCAATGGTGAGACCCAGAGCGGGAAGACCACACTGTTTCAGATCTATGGGGGCGACCGCTACCCGGGTTACCGACTCTGCGAGGCCGTGACGGCCATCCAGGATGACTACACCAAGGCCGCCATCCTCTTTAAGAACGCTGGCAACTCGCTACGCGTGATGATGGATGAGTTCGAGGAAAACGACATGGGCGCCTCGCGCCCGACGAAGCGCGGCAATGCCGTGCGCGACATCAGGGAACTCATTCGAGGGCTCGCAATGGGGAAGGTGGAGTCCATCCGCGGGACCGCGGGCGGCCAGCACATTTCCAGGACGCTGCGCTGCCCCGTGACCATCGGCGGGATCTACACGATGGACGAACCCCGGGACCTCAATCGCTACGTTCACATCCGGACCAAGTTCATCCGGGGATTCCCCCACCCCATCTTTTCCATTCAGCAGCGCTACACCGTCGAAGATATGCGGAAGCTGCGGCGTGCGATCACATTGTGCTGGCTCGGACGCATTCCCCAGCTCCGCACGAAGTTCGAAGAAACCCGACAGACTTTTGCCGGGGGAGCTAATCTGCCCTCGGGGATGTACACCCGGCTCCTCGACAACCTGCTGCCCGCGGCGACGATTCTCAATTTCATCGGAGAAGACTACATCAAGTTCGTGCAAGAGTTCAGCATCCTCAAGATGCAGGAGATGGCAGACCAGGGCGCAACCGTTCAAGAGTCGGAGGAAATCTGGGAAGAGGTCCTCCACACCGGAATTCCGTTGGCGCACCACTCACGCGACGCCGAGGGCGTCTCATCGGTTTCGTATCTGCTGTCTCACGGAACGGCACACATTCTGTCGCAGACAGACCTCGGGGTTTACTACGTTCCCGAGCGGAAATGGCTCGTGGTTTTCTGGCCGCGGGCGCTCTCTACCTTGTTGACACGGTCGCCGAAGTTCCGGAACTACACGGGACGACACGGGCGCATCAAGATGATCGCCGACAATGACCCCCGGGTGGTGCCGCAAAGCACGCTGAAGCGGGAGGGTTTTATCAGGAACTTCGTTCGTCCGCGCATCGGTGCGCGGATTGCGCTCAGCAACATTAGCGTCATCGACCTGACCGACACCGTTGACTTTACCCAGAAGAACGATGAACCGGCACACGTGAATGCTGAGCGTCAGGAGTCTGTTGTGCAAGACTTGGCTACCGAGGTCGGCGCTGGCAAGCCGGACTCCGGGAACTTTGACGTATGAGAAAAGGTTCTGAATGCAAAGCGTGCCCGGCGCAGTATGACCCCTGCCTCTGGCGGGGCCACGGAGACCAACCGGCGCACATCATCGTTGTGGGGCCGTCCCCTTCCGGGTTTTCAATCGGAAAAGGGATGCCGTTCTTCGGACGGTACGGGCGACTGTTCAAGCAGCTGTTGAACATCGTCCGCGCCCACGACGGTGGCCGATATGTTGAGACCAAGGTGTTCTACACCTACGCCGCGCGCGTCGGAGCGTACAAGCCGAAGAAAGGCCACATCGAGAGTTGTAACCCGGTACTCATGCGGGAGCTTGATGGGATCGACGGTGTCAACGGTGTGCCGCCGGTCATTGTTCCGTTGGGTCCGGTAGCCGCAAAAGCCGTGGGGCTCAAGTTTCGCAAGATCGGCAATGTCGTAGGCCGTGAGTTCACACTGCCATTCCCTTCGTCTCGGCCAGAGAATATGGATGGGCGCGTGCGGCGCCTGTCCGTGATTCCTCTGCTGTCGATGCAGCACCTTTCAGCGAAGCCCGGCACTTCCAACGTGGTGGTGTCGGCGCTGCACAAAGCTGTTGGCATTGCACACGGGAACCGACCGAGTGCGATCGACCTCGATGAAGTGACGAAAGACTACGAGTATCCCAAGACGCTGGAAGAGGTCGATGACCTGGTCACGCGGATTGTCAACTACTACGACCCGGCGCGCGGACAGGGTTCGCAGGACTGGGCTATCTCTCTTGACACCGAGACCAATACGCTGAAGCCCTACTCCCATCCGGACCCAAAAATTCTGATGATCTCTGTGGGCTGGGATACTGGGAAAGCGGCGACCATCCTGCTCGACCATCCGGAGGTTCCGTACGATCCGAAGGAAGCCTGGAAGATCGTCGAGCGCCTTCTCACCTGTCAGAAACCGAAGATCTTCCACAACTGGAAGTTCGATATGAAGTTCCTCGAGAACGTGTACGGGTACCGGGTAAACCGCGTGGCCTGGGATACGATGCTCGGAGAGCACTACATCGACGAAGACAAGAAGGGCTTCTACAGCTTGAAGCAGCTGACCCCGCTGTACGCGTCGTCCTATGAAGGCTACGACGATGACCTCCAGGACCTCTTGCGCGGCGAGGAAGACCAGGACGTCGACGAAGACGAGGACGGGGACGCCGCGGCTACCGTCGCTGATCTTCACCTGAAGAACGACGAAATCCTGGACCGAGAACTCGTGCTGGGATGCCCACCTGATAGAGACGAATCTCAGTGGCAGACTCTCGTGACTGCCGTCAAGAAGTACGAGGAGATCAAGGAGACGCCGGCCAAGAAGCGGTCGACGTACGAGCAGGACCAGTTCAAGGAAAAGAAGAAAGAGATCTCTGCGCTTCGCAAGGAGCTGGCGGTCAAAGTGCCGCGCAAGCCGAAGAAGGACGCCGAAGCCAAGAAAGACGGTGACGGCGGGTTTGAGAAGATCCCACTGGAGACGATACTGGTCTACGCCGCCGTCGACGCCGACGTGACGCGCATCATCCTTCGTGCGCAGACGAACCGCTTGCACCGAACCGACTCCTGGAGCGACGCCCGCGACGTCATGCGGTATCTCTACGTGCCAGGCAGCTACACACTGTCGAACATGGAGTACCGCGGCTTCACGATGAACATGGAGTATCTCGAAGAGCTCTACACGGATCTCACGGAGCAGATGAACACAGCGAAGGAGGAGATCGCTTCTCGCTTCGACCCGACGCTCAACCTGAATGCCCCGCAGCAGATCGCGTCCTACATGTCTCGGTTGCAGTTCGACGCCATCCCCGGAGAGGACACGGCGAGTACCAACAAGGATCTGCTCTCACAGTACGAGGGCATGTACGAGGCGGACGACCCACGCCGCATCTTCGTGACGCAGCTGCTGGCCTACCGAGAAGCGCACAAGGCGCTGAGCACTTACATCAAGCCGTACCGCCGCATGACCAAGGCAGACGGGAAAATCCACTGCCGCTTTCACCTCAACGGAACAGCGACGGGACGACTCTCCAGCGCAGACCCCAACCTCCAGAACGTTCCGCTCATCGTGTGCCGGAAGGAGGTCGGCGACGAAGTGCTGCACCCGGGTTTCAATGTGAAGCGTCTGTTCGTGCCGAGCCGTCCTGACTACATCATCGTTGACTGCGACATCAAGGGCGCTGAGCTCCGCGTGTACACGGCCTATTCGAGAGACGCGGCCATGATCGCAGCGCTCAACAAGGGGATGGACGTTCACTCGTTGGTGACATCGAAAGCCTACAAGATGCCCTACGAGGAGGTGCAGGCTCGGAAGGAAGAGCCCGAGATCAAGAAGAAGAGGACCAACTGCAAGCGGACGGTGTTCGGTACTTTCTACGGTGCCGGCCCCTACAAGATCATGCAGCAGATTGACAGCACCAAGGAGTACGCCGAGTGGCTCCAGAACTTCCTCTTCACGGAGTTCCCCGAGCTGCGGGCCTACGTCAGTGAAGTCGAGCATGAGGTCCGCACCAACCGCGAGGTCAAGACGTTCTTCGGACGGCGCCGTCGTTTCCAGCTGGCTCACGTCAGCTCGAAGCTGATGAACGACGCCCTCCGTGAAGCTGTGAACTTCAAGATTCAGAGCACCAGCTCCGACCTCGTCGTCTCCCAGCTGTGTGAGATGGATGAACACTTCGCAGATCTGGAAGCTCGGATGCTCATCACTGTGCACGACAGCATGGTGTTCGAGATGCCCGAGCGAAACTTGCACAAGCTGAAGCCGTTCCTCGATCACTGGATCGTTGACCGCGTGAAGGAAAAGTTCGCGTGGCTGCCGGTTCCCTTCCTGTACGATGTGGAAGTCGGACCGACCTACGGCGACGTCACGAAGCTGGAGAAGTACAATGGCACAGCGCAAAAAGCAGGCTGATCCTCTCTTCCGGATGTACCTGCCGGCCACTGGTGGCATGGCGTTGGGCGGTCAGGAAACGGAACGGAAAGATGGTATAATAATAGTGAGGGACCCTGTTTTCATTTCGTCTCGCGAAGACGGGGTCGGATACACCTTCACTCCCGTTCAGTTCGTGACGTCTGGAGAGCCCTTTCGGCTCTACGCATCCGGTCTCCTGGCTGACTTCATGATGCCCGCGGCTATCGTCCCCTGGTTTCAGAAGTACCAGGAGAATCGGAGGAAGAGAGCAGAAGACGACCCCACCTGATTTACTGCGTAAACACTTGCCTAGTAGGCTTTCATCAGGCCGGAGCGACGCAACGTCGTTCACCATGTCCTACAGCTTCGACTTCGTCTCGCTCGTACTGCTCGGCGATTCCCCTCGAGGCCAAGGAGACGATCGCAGACGCCTTGAAGACATCCCCGCAGTATAAATACGTAGGCAAGTTTCCGTTTGGCAAAGCGGGTCTGACCGCATGGGCGCGCAACGCGCTCCGTTCCTGGCGGTCTAAGTCCAAGGCTCTCTTTCCTCTATCGGTCGTCAATTTTCGCTACGTCTGACGGCTTCGTCATACTCCGCGAAAATTGCCGCCCGATCTGCGCGTTCGCCTTGGACTTAGATCGCGCCGATTCAAATACGCAAACGGAAGGGTTCCGCTACGAGAGGGGCGCGTATGCCCCACCTAGAGGCGTGTTGACCAACAACACTATGCCGTGTAACACGGCAGCACAGGTCGGATAGTGACAAACGCTCTACCTCGCTAACCTCCGCGCCTGCGGACCACGGCGGGTCGTCGAGACACAGCTTCGCAACGCCTCCCGCACTCCCGCGTTGGGCGCTCCGTCACGCTCGGCCGCGCACGCGCAAACACGTGGGCCATCACATGTTTGCATTACGCACGCTAGTCGCCTGAGTCTACCAGAACCTGGATAAATCTTTGCTCACGCGTTTAAGTCACCTGAGCCGTCGGACTTCCTCAGCTGACTTAAACTCGCTCTCAAAGACCTATCCCCGGTAGGTGGGCTACGCGTCCCTCTCGTAGAATTCTATGTCACCCTGGACAACCTTCATCGCCAGCCAGCAGAAGACCTGGGCTTGGAGACAGTCGTCGGGTGCCGTCGGTGCGTGCTTCCACAACGTGCGCACCGCACCGCCCTGTCCGGAGTGCCCGCTCTCCTGATACTCGTTGAGGATGTCCTGGATGGGCGTGGCCATCTGTCGCGCCGTGGGGAAGATGACCCCGGACTTCTTCAACTGAAGCATATACGAATCGATCGCAGCATTGCGGTTGACGAGGTATCGTGTGCCCTGCTTGTTCCAGCGAATGAGGCTGGCGAAGCCGGCGCCGCCGCCGTACTGAGCCTGCCCGACACGGTGAGCGCCAAGGCGGTCACGCAACGCGGAGTTGGCCACGGCCCCCTCGCCGGCGTCGCCCATGACGTAGCGGCAGTCACACTGTTCGAAGATTTTCGCAACTTCCTCGACGTCCTCAATCTGGTTGGCGTTGGCGAAGATCTGGTAGTAGAGCGTCTTCAACTTGTAGTCTTCGGTCAGACCGAAGACCCACGCCACGGTGCGGGACTTGAATCCCTCTCCGTTGCCGGCCCAGTCTACTCCGCCTACGACAGTTCGGATGCCGCGGAGAATTGACGGGGCGACCGGCAGCCCAATGAAGTAGTCTTCGCATAATGCCATCAGCTCGGCTTGCGAGATGAACCGGCTGCCGATGTCTGATGAAACTCCCATCACCTCGTTCATGAACTGGGACTCTCCGTAGTCCTCCATCTTCTGAACGATGCGTTCCCATCGACGGGGCTGCTCGACGTTACGGGGAAGGATCGGCTGCGGTACATGGAACCCCTTCATCTTTGCGTTGGGGTTGAAGTCGTACCACTGCCCGATCCGCGGGTTGAGATACTTTCCGCACTTCCTACAAATGATACCACTCTTGCCGATGGACTTGACGCTGTCCACGTAGTTCCAGCTGTCACAGCCCTCGCACTGCATGATCCACTCGGACTGCGAGCTGCGCTGCCAGAGGAACTCGATGGTGTTTTCCATCGACTTGGGAGTCCCCGCGTAGGTCGTGAACGCGAAGTCGGAGTTGCCCATGCACTCCTTGATCACGGGGATGATGTCGTAAACAATGTCCTGAATTTCGTCGAGGAACTCCCAGTCAGCGGTGATACCGCGAATACGGTCCGGGTCGTCCCAGGCGTAGGAGAGTGCGATCTCCGAGCCGTTCTTCAACAGCTGGAGCAATACATTGTTGGGCAACGATGGGTCGACGTAGTTAGCGCGGACGTGCGGAGAGTAGTGGATGATCTTTGAGAGCCGAGTATTACTGAACCGGCTCGTCTGTTCTCTGGTCGGAGAAACGTAGAGGGTCTTGAAGTGGTCAATCGCTACGCTGTTGGCGATGATGAGCGCCGCACAGGTAACGGACTTTGATATCTGTCGTCCGGTCTTCAGGAGAACATCTGCGGCGCCACAGTTGAAAACTGCCGGCGCGAATGGGTAGTCGTACAAGGAATACTGTCGTCCGTCCAAACGCAAAAGTCTCTGCGCGACGTGGGATCGCGTGAGGGCGTGCGAAAGGAGCGGCGGCGCACTGTTCATGATTCTATCATACGGAGGAGATTGTGGCGGATCAAGAGGCAGCACAGGACCAGAACAAGTTTTGGGAACGACTGGGAATTCTGACGGCGCCGCTCAACAAGGTACGCAAGATGATCGAGATGACCTTCCGAAGTCATCAGGTCGCGTGCCTGGTGGGCGTCGCTGGCATCGGGAAGACGCAGATCTTCAGCCAGATCGCAGAGGACAATGACTGGGACGTTGTCTTCATGTACCTCGCCCACCGCGAGCCCGAGGACATCGCTGGAATCCCGGTCCCGAACAAGGACGGGAACAGCTACCGCTTCCTCACCGAGGAGTCTGTCTTCGACATCATCAACTCGAAGCGCCCCACCATCCTCGTCTTCGATGAGTGGAACAGGGGTGAAAAGCCGGTGATGAACGCGGCTTTCACCGTCATGGAGGCGCGGCGCTTCGGCAGTTACACACTGCCGGACCATGTCTACGTTGCTGCGGCGATGAACCCGTCCGAAGACAACTACGTGGTCAACGAGGCCGAGAAGGATCCCGCGTTCCGCCGGCGCCTCTGCTTCGTGGGCGTGCGTCCGGACGCCAACGTCTGGCTCGAGTGGGCCCGCGGTCGTGGGAACATCCACTCGATCGTGGTGGGATATGTTGATATCCAGCGCGACGCCCTGATCGACACCAACAGCCGCGACGCCGGAAAGATCTACGCGAACCCGGCTTCGTGGGAGAAGGTCAGCAATGCCCTGAAGGCGTGCGAGCAGATGGCCGCCGAGCAGGGCGTCTCGGTCGAGGACATGCTCCCCATCCTGCGCATTCAGCTGGCTGGGCTCGTCGGTGCTGGAACTGCTGAGGCGTTCATCGGCTACTACAAGGACCACGCTACGGCCATCAGCCCGGCCGAGGTTCTCGGAAGCTACTCGAAAACCGCGCAGCAGAAGGTCCTGTCGCTCGTCAAGAGCCACAAGCACCGGGAGCTGACAGACGTTTGCGAGTCCGTGGCGTCGGCGCTGTCGTCGGGGAACTTCGAGGTCGAAGACGTTGTTGGGAACGTGTCGATCTTCTCGAAGGACTTGCCTCACGACATGGCCAACGCGTTCTTCGTCAAGATCACGAAGCACCTCAACGAGACTTCCGATACGGATCTGAAGTCCAAGCTGTCGCGGGCGCTCTCGAACGAGCCGGCGTTCCGCGAGGTGTACATGCGCATTCTCAACGCGCACGAGAACGTCGAGGAGGAGATCCACAGCGACGAGAAAGCCGGCTAACCGAGCGCCGCGATCTCGCGCTTCAGACGACGAGCGCGCTCTTCGACGTACAGATGGACTGCCGCCAGGTAGCCGATCTGAATGTCGGAGGGCGCCTCGTCGAGCTGAAGTTCGGTGAGCTTTGCTTTGTCCAGCTTGGACCATCGCTGCTCGACTTTCGGCTTCAGGTCTCGGTGACCCTGGTTGAGGCGGTCAAGCTCTTCCTGGGCGAACGCGAGCATCTCGGGGGCGACAAGGAAGCCGGAGCGAAAAAGGCTCACCGCGGCATACTTCGCCGGTTCGTAGTCGAACGATCCTTCCGCCTGAAATTCACGCTGCAAGAAGTAGCTGGCTTCGAACACGGCCCACGACATCTCGCCCGGACTTGCTTCCTGGAGTGCGTCGGGTGCGGACGGGATGTCGTTGAACGCCATCGACGTGTTCTCGAACACGGCAGCGTCCCAGTAGAAACTTCGTGTAGCCAGGAGGGTAGTACACGCCAGGAGCTTGTCCCGGTTTTCCAGACCCAGGTCGATGCCAGCATCTTCCAGGTCCATCCAGATCGTTTCGGGTTCCCATGCTGCGAAGGACGGGCCAAGAACACGCTTGGCTGCTTCGAACACGGCGCTGGCCGTGGCGTCCTCGTCCAGTAGGATGTCCCGGTAGCGCTTGGCCGTGGGCATCAGTACTGCGGAGGCAGATGTCCGCCGTAGCCGCCCTGCATTTCGTAGGGATCCATGGGCATCGCGCCCATCTGAGCACCGTACGACGGGCTGGGCGGGAAGCCACCACCGCCACCGGCCGACAGGCCCATGGCTCCCTGGGGCATCCCGCCGCCCATGCCGCCGCCACCCATGGCAGCGCCGAGAAGGCTCTGCATCAGCTGCGGGTCGCTCGTCAGACCCTGAGCGAGGTCACCGGCGCTCTCCAGGAAGCCGGGCTCGTCTTCCTTGAGCAGATGCTTCCCGCCGAAGTAGCCTCCGGCGCCCAGGGCGCCAGCACCCGCCAGCCCGACACCTGCGGTGAGGCCCTTGTTGGCCTTTGCGAAGTCCAGGGCGCGCCGTGCGAGGCCCGCCTTGCTGGCTTCCTTGGTCAGACGGTCAACGTCGTGATCGGCCAGGGCCTGCTGAACACCAAGCTGAAAAGCAATCTTGAGCATGATCAGGCTCCCATCTGTGCTGCGAGGGCCTTCTGGAGATCGTAGGGCACCGTCGGCAGGATGATCTTGAGCTGCTCCAGGTCGATGCCACCGTCGGCGTCGACGAACTCGGCAGCGAGGTCTTCTCCGAAGACATCGCGGTAGACCTGCGGGTCTACCGAGAGGAGCTGCTCGACCGGCACCTGCGCGCCGCCCAGTTCCAGCATGTCGTCGGCCACCTTGGTGGTGTTGAAGACGGTACGGAGCGGGTCGAGCAGGCGGCGGTCGTAGTGCTGTCCCAGCCCCGCGGCTTCGTCGAGTTCTCCGATGGCCGCGGCCACCTTGATGAGCTCGTCTCGGTCGCCGCACAGCACCGGGAAGGCCTTGATCTCGTTGGCCAGCTTGTCGTAGCCCCAGCGAATCGTCTCGTCTGTCGTGGCTGCGGCGCGTGCACCGAGCCAGTCACAGAGAGTGTTCGTGTCACACATCGTCACGCCGGCGAACTTCAGGATGTCCGGAGGCAGCGGGATGTTCAGGGCTACGCCCTTCTTCACGAGGCGCGTGCAGGCTTGGGCCCGGCTGTCGACGTCCATCGACCGGTGGTTCTGGCAGATAACGTCCGCGGCGACGCGAACATCCTCGGCCGTCTTGACCACCATGCGTCGGATCTCCGGCAGGAGGTAGTCGTCTTCGTCGAAGGGCTGTTCCCTCGGCGTGGCGATCTTCTCCTGGAGATCGAGGTCGACACCGTACAGGTCCAAAGCCTTGTCACAGGCTGCCAGGACTGCGGGGTCGACGCCGGCCTGCTTCTCCATGTAGAGACGCGAGAGGACCGCGTGGTCCGGCGTGTCGATGGGAAAGCGTCGGCCGATTGGGTCGGCGAATGCGCTGGAGGGCCGCCGACCATTCGCTTCAGGGTCCATCTCGGCCGTCTTGATGAGCTCCTGGGACTCGGGGTGACGCCGGATGATCTGCGCGAGTTTCCGGAAGCTGGGGTCCGAGAATTGATCGATGATCTTCGGCTCCACGGTACAATCCTCCTCGGGTTGCCTACCGAATAGTATGCCACAAATATCCGTAACACAAGTCGTTTTGAGAAGAGGGGTGTTCCGTGGATGCGAGTCTGAACGACTTCTTTTGCTACATGGTTTCGGGGCGTGGGAACAATTTCTACGCCCGCATTCTGGCCGCGCTGGAGACCCACGAGACCACCCGCTACCCGGCGATGGCGGTCACCGTGCGCGACCGACACTTCGTGCTCCTCTACAACAAGGCATGGGTAGCCAAGGCCACCTTTGATGAGGTCGTGGCTGTCACGGAGCACGAGTGCCTGCACCTGGTGCTCGAGCATCTGGCTCGCCACCTGGAGCTTGAGGCTCGGTACGCGGGAGACAAGGAGGCGCTGGCCAAGATCCGGATCGTGGCCCCGTTCGCCGCGGACATGGCCGTCAACACCCTCCTGGTCTCGTCGTCACCCTACGTCAAGGAGCACGCCAGCGAGTGGGTGGTTCCGGGCTACGGTCAATTCGACAAGATCCCGAAGGATAAGTCCTACGAGTGGTACGTTGCTCGGCTGATGCGCGACATCAACGTCAAGAAGATCTCGATGAAAGCGCTCATGTCTCTCCTCGACAAGGCGGGTTTCAACGGTCCGCGTGGAGACCAGGGTTCCATGTTCGGAGAGGGGCCGCGCGACAAGCCGAAGGAGGGCGAAGAGAAGAAGGGCGGCGCTGGCGGTGAGGGCGAGGAGGAGAAGGAGGGCGAAGAGAAGAAGGGCGGCGCTGGCGGTGAGGGCGAGGAGGAGAAGGACGGCGGTGGTGCCGGCGCCGGCGGTGAGGGCGAGGAGGAAGAGGAGCTCGGCCTTGGAGAGAAGCTCCTGGCCAACCACGCTGACTGGGACAACGCCGATAACAAGGATGCCGCCGCTGACGACAAGACGTCGCTGGCTGACGAGCTCGGCTACCAGGTTCGCAACGTCTTGCAGAAGGCGGTCGACGACCACAAGAAGAGCCGCGGCACTATTCCTAGAAACGTTGCCGAGGTCATCGAGAAGCTCCTCAAGAAGCCGCAGATCCCGTGGACGCAGCTTCTTCGTGACTGGGTGGTGAGCACAAGGCGCTACCGCTGGCGGCGCAGTTGCGCACGGATGCGTCGTCGCTACATTGGAATGCCAAAGCTGATGCCGTTTCCGGGGAAGAAGAAGGACCGGAAGTTCACCGTTGCATTCATGGAAGACACCTCCGGATCGATGGGTGCCCGTGAACTGGAGATGGCGCACAACGAGCTACTCGGCCTCCAGAAAGCCGACAAGGAAATCAAGATCCACGTGATCCACTGCGACGCGGCCGTGGAGTACGAGTACATCCTGGGAACCAACGACAAGATCGAGCACAAGGCGCACGGCCGAGGAGGGACGTCGTTCGACCCGGCTCTTCGTCGTGCGCAGGAAATCGATCCTGACGTTGCATTCTACTTCACCGATGGATACGCGCCCGCGCCACACAAGGAGAGCCGGCTCAAGTGCCCGTTTGCCTGGATCATTACTCCCGGCGGAACGAGGCCTGATGAGAACTACGGTCGCGTAATCTATACACGTCCGTACGAAAAGTAGGAGAGAGCATGCCCACAAGAAATGCGGTCGTCCTGCGCGTCGACCGAACCCTCGCTGGCACCGAGTTCCCCTGGGACCGGGTGTACTTTTTCCGGCGAGACGAGGAGGAACTCCTCGCCAAGTACTTCCCCTGTTCGTTGGTGACCCCGCTGACCAAGCGCTTCTTGAAACGGCTCAAGAAAGTCGTGGGAGGAACAGCAGAGGCCCGGAAAAATAAGGGCGCCACCTCCCACGCATTCCGGCGCAAGGGACAGAAGAAGTTGGAGAAGCGTGCTGAGCGCCGCTCTCCCATCGAAGCGGTTCTCGAGGACCCGCAGTTGTACGTGGTCCTCGTTCCCATCCTTCACCTTCAGCATCACCGTGGTCGCGGCAACGTTGGTCCGATGTACTTGACGGCACGGCCGCGCATCAAGTCGCTGTCGCAGCACAAGTCGGACACCGATGAGACGCAGAAGAAGCAGCGCCTCACCAAGGCGGGAAAGCCCTACAAGAAGCCGCCGAACTACAAGTCTCCCGAAGAGCGTGCGGCCCAGGCTGACGCAAATCTCAAGGCGCTCACCCGAGATTCCATCTGCGCCAAGACGTATTTCATCGTCGAGGGTGAACGCATCGAACCGGTTTGCGTCGCATGTCCGAAGAACCTCGAGGCGCTCAATGGGCGCTGCCAGTTCGGGCAGGAGGCCTGCTACGACAACCTCGCGCGTGCGCAGATCAGTGATTTCCGCCGTGGTCTTCGAGAGTACCGAAAGATCGTTCAGCAGCTCGACAAGGAGAGTCCGTCCGATGAGTAGCTACCACTCCACGATGATTGACCTCATCGAGTATCGCGGCGTCAAGCACAGCCTGCCGCTGGCGATCGACGACATGTCCCTAGCCTTCCATCTGGGAATCCACAACCGGACGTTGTGGTTCTTCATCTTGGAAAAGAACAAGCTCTACAACACCTTCGACATCGACAAGCGCGGGAAGGGTACGGGCAAGCGGGGAATCCAAGATCCGGACAAGCGTTTGAAGCGGGCTCAGAAGGTGATGCTCTCCAAGTTCCTGAACCCTATCCCCGTCGGCGAGCACATCGGCGCCTACGTTCCCGGTCGCAGCTGTATGGCCACGGCCCAGCAGCACGTCGGAAAGGGTGTCATCATTTCGATGGACATCAAGGACTTCTTTCCGAGCGTGAAGCGCGCGATGGTGCGACACTACTTTCGGTCGTTGGGATATGCGCACCGTGTGGCCAGCCTGATGGCAGACCTGGTTACCTACAAGAACTTCCTTCCCCAGGGGGCACCGACCTCGGGGATGGTGGCCAACCTGGTGGCGGACCAGCGCTTTGACCGAACCATCATGCGTGAACTGAAAGAGCTGGGACCGGACTGGGTGTACACCCGGTACTCCGATGACATTGACATCTCGCACCCGGACAAGCCGACACGCGAGGGCGTCGCAGCCGTTGTGAATCTCGTGCGAGCTCGTGTCAAGGAGGCGGGCTTCACCATCAACGAGAATAAGACGCGGACGGAGCCCTACTGGAACCGGCAGAAGGTGCTGGGCATCGTGGTCAACGAGAAGCCCAACGTACAGCGCACGGACTACATGCACGTCCGGTGCATGATCCACAACTGTATGATGCACGGATTCGCGTCCCAGTG
>Ga0307376_10000802_pt1 | contig 36874 bp, 42 predicted proteins | sample TR2MG_FD_202536 | JGI IMG/M metagenome (GOLD analysis project Ga0307376, IMG submission 202536) | Soil microbial communities from Risofladan, Vaasa, Finland - TR-2 | ecosystem: Environmental > Terrestrial > Soil > Coastal area > Acid sulfate soil | place: Finland: Risofladan, Vaasa | collected...
TATTGTCTAAGGTTATATAAGGATGCTCCATGTCTAACCAGTAGCCAAGGCGTTCGGTCATAGCTTCCCATTCTTTAATATATTTGAAAGCGCTTTGGCGACAATGGTCATTGAATCGAGCCACTCCGTATTCCTCAATTTGAGCCTTACTGGTGAGGGCAAGAGAGCTTTCCACCTCCAACTCAACGGGTAAGCCGTGGGTATCCCACCCTGCCTTTCGTGGCACATGATAACCACTCATCGCCTTGTACCGGCAAACGACGTCCTTATATAGACGAGACAACACATGATGAACTCCCGGGCTACCATTAGCTGTGGGTGGGCCTTCATAAAAGGCATAATGTGGCCCCCCATCTCTCATCTCGATGCTCTTGTTGAAAATTCCCTGCTCTTTCCAGAAGCGGAGGATATCTTCTTCCAGTTGAAGAAAGTTAATCTTGGTGTTTACTTCCCGGAACATGGCTAACCCTGTCTCAGTAAAATAACCACCTTCCTGCCCTCACCCTCATCTATGCTCTGAGTCGTTACATCGGGATTATCAGCCAAAGTTAAATGAACAATGCGGCGTTCATAGGCAGGCATTGGTTCCATAGTGATAGCGCGGCGTCTTGCTTTCACCTGCTCGGCTAGATATAAGGCTAATCTTTGCAATGATTCACAACGGCGTTTTTTGTATCCGGCAACATCAAGTCTTAACGGCAGCCAGGCATTTAACCGTTTAGCTACTATAAGTTTGGTAATATGTTCCAGGGAAGCTAGGGTTTGACCTTGCCGACCAATCAGGATACCCAAATCGTCACCCTTGACATCCAAAGCCAGAGGTATCTCATCGGACAGCACTTCAACCTTGCCTACTATGTCGAGTAATCCAAGCAACGTATCTAAAACTTCTACGACCACCTGGGCCACGTCCTTTTCGGCAAGCTCAGGGCAAGCTCTTTTTAACTGGGCTGCCGGAGTCACTCTAATTAAAGCCTCCTTGCTTCCTACTCCTAGAATTCCCGACGTCCCTTCTCTGACAACCTCAACCTCAAATTGGTTGCGACTCAGCCCCAGCTGTGCCTCTGCCTGCTCTATGGCCTGTTCTACTGTCGCAGCCACTATCTCAATCTCTTCCATAGCTTAAACTCTCTTCAGCAGTTTGCCAACGTCCCTATACGATGCTGGCTCATTTCCCCTTCACTAGTGCTGACTAAATGGAGAACGGAGTCTAAGATAACCCCAGCCACCAGTGGCGAAATACTGAGTTACAATACCAATTATATTGGAAACTGCCCAGTAAAGAGCCAAGCCACTGGGGAACATCAATGTAAAGAAGCCAAACATGAGTGGCATCATCATCGTCATCATCCTCTGCGTGGACTCTTGCCTCGGGTCAACGGATGGTGCTTGGGTCATCTTCTGTTGTATCCACATTGTGCCACCGACTATGATGGCTAAAAGCAGACCGCGAACGCCAGCTTGCAAAGCAGTTTGTCCCAAATCAAGCCCCAAGAATTGACTGTTCAACGGAATCGCTTGGCTCACCATCTCCCAAGAGTAAAGACGATGAGCTAGATTAAGCAAGTGTTCAGGTGTAGTAGCCAGGGCGTTCATAATGGCTTGGTAGAGAGCAATCCAGATAGGAAACTGAATTAGCATGGGCCATAAGCAGCCCAGAGGGTTTACCCCTGCTTCCTTATAAAGCTTCATCATTTCTTGCTGAAGTTTCTGCTTATTTTTACCATACTTCTTCTGCAGCTCTTGAAGCTTCGGCTGCATATCCTGCATAGCTTTAGTGGACTTGAGCTGTCGCTTGTTAAGAGGCCAAGAGACTAAACGAACGATGATGGTAAGGGCGATAATGGCTAAGCCAAACTGTCCAAATAAAACATGGCTCAGGACAATCAACACATTAAGTATCGGGTTACCTATGATTAAATGCCAAAATTCTACGAAACTCATTATGAGCGACCCTCATGCTTCAGCGGTCAAAGGAATTGGCTGACTCACTTGCCTATTGCCAATATCCACAATATATAGCTGGTTATCTTCACCTCTAATGTAAACCAGACCCTCTTGAGCACAAAAAGAACTCCTGACGCCAGCACCAATCGAGGTAGTCCACCACGGTACTCCCTCATTGGCAAGCTCGCCGTCGAGGTCAAAAACATATACAGTGCCTGATTCATTGACTACTATCAGTAGATTGCCCATCAGGACAGGTGAGGAAACTATGGGAGAAGGTTTACCGTTCTGATCCTCGGTCGGATACGACCATATTTCTCTGCTGGTGTCTGCCTCAATAGCATACAGTTTACCATCTAGGCAGCCAGCATAGACAATGCCTTCATTAACTACAGGGGAAGCCCAGAACCAATTGCCGGCTGGTTCCTCGGGAAATCTCCACTCTAATACATCGCTGCCTATTTTTACGGCATAAAGATGGCGGTCAAACGAGCCCAAAAACATAGTGTCAGTGTTTTCGCAAATCACCGGTGAAGAAGCAAAGCCTGCCTCTAATTTAAAGGACCATTCCAGTAACTCAAGTGTTTCAGCTGACAAAGCATAGATGTTACCATCAAAAGTGCTCACGTAGAGAGTATCATCTTCAATCACCGGGGACGTCCATAGCTTGCTGTGTCTTTCGTCTAAGATCCCAGATTTCTTTACTTGATCACCAAAGTCTTTGCGTAAAGAATACACTCGCCCGTCAGAGCCGCTTACGTATAAGACATCACCACTGATTACCAAGTCAGCTACTATAGCAGTGTTCCTTGCATCCGTTCCAATAGGAGTCTCCCATTCATGGTATCTGTCCTGAGGTTCCGCAGGAAGATTGAGATTCTGGCTTCTCGCTGTCGTGTTTAGTGCTAGAACCTTGCCACTATAGGTGCCAATATAGACGAAATCCCCATCGACTATTGGCGTGGTAAATATAGCAGCGGAAACAACTGCTGGGCCACACCCAATGCCATCAGAGGGCTCAGTTATGTGATAAGACCACTGTATCACCTCGGTCGATGCGTTTATCGCTACTACCCTGCCATCTCTGGAGCCAATATAAATAGTGTTATCATGAACTGTAGCTCCCGACCATCCCCCTATTGGCTGAGCGGAGCCAGGAATACAGGAAACCAGGAGTAAGGTAAAAAGAGAAATTACAATAAGGAAGATTATCTTTGCGTTCTTCATTCTATTAAATAACTAAGGTACTGGATCATAGCCGCCTTTGGAGAAGGGATTACATCGAGTCAGCCTCTTGGTTGCCAACCAGCTACCTCTGATAAACCCATGTCTTTTAATTGCCTCAAAAGCATACTGCGAGCATGTAGGCTGGAAACGACAAGCAGGAGGGAGAACCTTCGACGCTGTGTTCTGATACAATTTAATTAAACCTAGAGCTAATTGGGTCATTCGTTGCCCTCTAACAACTGCGCCCGCGCTAAAAGCTTGGTTACTGTCCCCTCTAGCTTGTGATAGTCAGCATTGACTGCTGCAGGCCGAACAATAAAGACAATATCCCATCCCAACTTTGGCGATTGCCGCTTCATTATCTCCCTGAGTAACCTCTTCAAGCGATTACGCTGCACCGCCTTACCCACTTTTTTAGTCACAGAAAACCCATACCGGCTTACACTCAACCCATTGGGCATCGCCTTCATCACTACCAAGCTGTTTGCCCATACTTTGCCACGTTGATAAACCAACGTATATTGTGCTCTATTAGTTAAAGAACGAGGCTCCTTCACAGGACAGAGTTAAACTGGAGTCAGCCTATACCTCCCCTTAAGACGTCTTGCCCTAAGCACTTTTCTTCCTCCCCGACTGGCCATTCGAGCACGGAAACCCAGGCTGCGCTTCCGGGGAATTTTCTTCGGTTGGTAAGTTCGCTTCGGCATCCTTCAAACCGTTGACCGGAGTAAGCCTACGCCTCCTGCTTTCCAAATATGAGTTGGTGCATATGGTAACAGAGCGAGATAACGAGCTCTCTTTATAGCGTGTGCTAAATTTCTTTGATGTTTAGCACAGGTTCTGCTCCTCCGTCGCGATACAATCTTGCCCTGGTTGGAAATATAGCGAGATAACACCGAAACATCTTTATAGTTGATTTTCATATTCCCCTTGCAAAAGGGACAAACTGCCGGCTTGGTCAAAAAGCTCCTCGTCCCTCTTACTCTTCCTATATTAGCCAAATCTTTTTCTCCTCTATTTTAGATTTTAGTCAAAGGGCAAATCTTCAGGCTCGAGCTCCCCTTCCTCTGTAAGAGAAACCGGAGCTACTCTGTCGAGGAAAATTACACGGTTTGCTGATACTTCAAGGCTAGTACGCATCTGCCCATCCTGCCCTTCCCAACTGCGAGAACGTAACCTTCCTTCAACATAAACTCGCTTCCCTTTGGATAAGAATTGATTACAACTTTCAGCTTGCCTGCCCCACACACTCACCCTGAACCATTCTGTTTCCTCCCTCCGCTCCCCGTCAGAGCCAGCATAACGATAATTGGTAGCCATGCGAAAAGAAGTAACTGCCTTTCCGTTGGGCGTGTATCTCATTTCCGGGTCACTACCTACGTTACCAATTAGCATTATTTTGTTCAAGCTTGCCATATCAATCACTCACCTTTACCACAAGATATCGTAAAATATCCTCCGAAACACTGATTTCCGCTTCCAGTTCCTTAACCGATTGTGGCATTAACTGAAAGCGAGCCAGAACATAATCAGCTTCCATAAATTTTCTTATAGGGTAAGTCAGTTTTCTTCTTCCCCATTTTTTTATCTCTTCCACTATCCCACCACGACTATTAATGGACTGAGACACTCTGTCTATGATTTCAGATACTCTCTCTTCATCAAGCTCGGGATTAATTATTGCCACCAGTTCGTAATCACGCATGTCTAGATTTTATACCACAGGGCATAAAATGGCAACAAGTCCCATGTTTTAGCCACCTGCAATATACACCAGCTAGAATGTTAAACAAAGCCAGTGTTATAATTCCACCGATGAAAATATCTGAATTGGGAGAATTTGGACTAATTAACCTCATACGCGGCAGCATCGCTAGATATGAAAATTCTGGGCAGGCTTCGTGGCAAAAAGTCTTAGTGGGCATTGGCGATGACGCTGCTGCCTGGCAAAGCGACGATCACATCCAGTTAGCCACCACAGATACTCTAGTCCAGGATATACACTTCGACCTGGACGTCATTCACTGGGAAGAACTGGGTTGGAAAGCACTGGCAGTAAATCTAAGTGATATAGCTGCCATGGGCGGCATTCCCAAATACGCTTTGCTTTCTCTGGCACTGCCTGGCGAACTGGAGGTGGAAGATATCTCCAAATTTGCTGACGCTATGGTACACCTCGCCAGAAAATTCGGAGTAGCTATAATTGGAGGTAATGTAGCTACCGCTCCAAATGTAGTTATCACCGTAACAGTCATAGGCTGCTCCAAAGGCGAAGCGATACTTAAGAGGTCAACAGCTTCTTCTGGTGAGCAAATAGCTGTCACAGGATATTTGGGGTTGTCGGCAGCTGGTTTAGAAATGCTCAAAAGAAAACCCATTTCAGATCCTGAAACAAGCAATATCTTGAGGCGAGCTCACTTTAAGCCCATACCAAAAATAAGAGAAGGGCAAATATTAGCCGAACAAGGAGTTAAAACCGCTATAGACATAAGCGATGGACTTGTTGCTGACCTTGACCACATATGTGAATCGAGCAAAGTCAACGCTAGGATAAGGATAGAACAAGTGCCAGTGCACCCCGTAGTTATAGCAAACTTCCTTAACCATCAGGAGTTGGCTTTATGTGGTGGCGAGGATTATGAGCTTCTTTTTACCGCTGACGAAGCCACTGTTGCTCGGGCTAAGCAAGCTCTAAACTGCCCGGTGACTATAATCGGTGATATAACGGAAGAAAAGTTACCAACACGAGTGACTGTAATAGATAGCAAGGGAAATATCATCCCATACAAAAGAGGGGGCTGGGAACATTTCAAGAATGGGGTCACTGAAATTAAATTCGCATAGCCCTGAGCAAACTCAGCTGCTAGGAAGCTACCTGGGGGAATTAGCTCAAAAGGCTGATGTTTTCCTTCTTGTAGGTGAGTTAGGAACAGGCAAGACTTGTCTTGTCCAGGGAATTGCTCATGGATTGGCGATAAAGGAATATACCTTTAGTCCCACTTTTGTCATCCTGAGAGAATATCACGGTAGACTTCCCTTATACCACATTGATTTCTATCGCCTGGATCACGTTGAGGAAATTGCTGACCTGGGGCTGGAGGAGTATTTTTACGGCGATGGAGTCTGTGTGGTTGAATGGGCAGAGAAGGGGTTGCAGGTAGTACCCCGGGACAATTTACTTATCACCCTGCACTATATTCCTACCTGCCAGACAGGACGGTCTATTTGTCTGAAACCTCAAGGCAAGCGCTACTATGAATTAATAGAACAACTCAAAAAAGAGAAGGAATTGTGGCCCTGAATACCAAATGCTAAATAATACGAAATTCTAAAATCAAAGGTTAAAAATCAAAGTGACAACTCAAAATGCAAAATATTTTAACTTTTGCTCTGCCATTTTGCATTTAGGTTTCTGATATGGAATTGTCTATAGATACTTCGTCCAGTACCGTCAGCGTTGCTTTATCTCGTAAAGGTAGGATAATGGCTTTGCTAACTTGGCAAACAACACAAAATCATACAATAGAACTGTTGCCGAATTTAGTTTGCTTGTTACAACAATCAAAGGTGGAACTGGGCTCTATAGAAGCAATCATTGTAGCTAAAGGTCCAGGAAGCTTTAATGGGCTCCGAGTGGGCATAAGCACTGCCAAGGGGTTAGCCTCTGCCCTAAATATTCCTTTGCTTGGTGTAAACACATTAGAAACTGAAGCCTATCCTTTTGCCTTTACTGGCTTGCATCTACGTCCCATTCACAAGGCTGGTCGCGAGGAAATAGCCACTGCCCTTTACTGGCAAAAAGATAATGAATGGCAATGTCTGGAGGCAGAAAATCTAACCACGGTTAAAACTTTGTGCCGTCGAATTAAGCAAAAAACGCTTTTTTGTGGTGAAATCCCCGCTGAGATAATAAGTGAAATACAGCAAAACCTGGGCAGACGAGCTATAATTTCCCAAAATAATTGCACATCTCGAGCTAGCTCTTTGGCTATATTAGGTTGGCGAAAATTGATCAGCGGAGAACGAGATGACCCGGTCACCCTGCAGCCATTATATCTTCGTCTCCCTCATATAACCAAGCCCAAGGATAAGATACCCCTACTGTGACTCCGAGTGGTGCAAAAGAGACCAGGAAATGGAAATTCCTAAAGTAGATGCTGAGCGCATAGCAAGGCTTTGTTTTGCCTGTAGTCAGGAGAACCCTATAGGGCTAAAGTTGAAACCCGTTCACGATGGAGAAAAAGTCACTGCGGAGTTCACCGCTGGGAAGTTTCATCAAGGCTGGAATGATGTGGTCCACGGCGGTATTCTCTACACCCTCCTTGATGAAGTAAATGCTTACGCCATGCTTTGCCATGGGATTGAGTTTGGCGTTACTGCCAAGAGCGAGATAAGATTTAAACAGGTAGCACCCATCAATGAGCCAATCCAAGCCTCTGCCTGGGTCACTAAACTGACAAAACGGCTAGTGGAAACTAAAGGAGTACTGACTCTCAAGGATAATACAATCATAGTCGATGGCGATTTCTTATTCTACATCTGGAGACAATCAAAAAAGACAATCCTCTGGGACATGGATGGAGTCATTGCCGATTCCAATTCCTTCCACTTTGTTGCCTGGCAGGAGACCTTTGCTAAAAGAGGGATAAAGTTCACCAAAGAATATTTTGCTACACTCTTTGGTACCAGAAATGACTCCATAATCCATAGTGTTACGGGAGGGGTACTCCCAGAAGAAGATGTCAAAATCATCATACAGGAGAAAGAAGAGAATTTTCGACGGAAGGCAACAGGACACATTAAACCATTTCCCGGGGCGGTGAGGTTGCTGAATATCATTAAGAAAGGGAATTTCAAGTTAGGTTTGGTTTCTTCAGCACCAAAGGAAAATATCGACTTAGTCCTTTGTGAGCTTAATTTGGAGGGAATTTTTGATTGCATTGTTTTCGGTCGAGAGGTACCTAAAAGCAAACCCAATCCCCAGATATATCTTTTAGCCGCCGAGAAGCTGAAAGTAGCACCTAAGGATTGTCTGGCAATTGAAGATTCTCCCCTGGGAGTCAAGGCAGCCAAAACCGCCGGGATGAAATGTCTGGCCATAACCAATACACACCCCTGGCAAAAACTCAAGGAGGCTGATAAAGTAGTTAACTCTTTAGAAAGCGTGGACTTAATCACCCTGCTTACGAGGGTTTAAACGATTCCATGGAACCATAAGATTTCCGTGGGGACCCCGTTAATTTTAAATAAAACTCTTGCGGGGTACCCGGGTGGCAAATAGTCGTAAGAATTTTTAGGATTAATTTAGACAGGAGCCAGGATAAGGGAGAAGGAGATTAAAATCATGGAGAGAAGTTTAGTTCTTATCAAACCTGATGCCATACAACGGGGATTGGCCGGGGAAATCATCTCTCGGCTGGAAAAGAAGGGGCTTAAAATCGTAGCTATGAAGATGTTGCACATGGATAACACTTTGGCCCAACGACACTATGCCATTCATAAAGGGAAGGTTTTCTTTGACGATTTGGTGAATTTCATCACCTCTGGTCCGGTCATCGCCATCATCCTTCAAGGTAAAAATGCCGTGCAAATAATACGACAAATGATGGGAGAAACTGACCCTGCCAAAGCTCACGGTGGCACTATTAGAGGCGACTTTGGCATTGATATTGGACATAACTTAGTGCATGGCTCTGATTCACTGGAGAATGCTTCGAAGGAAATTGACTTATTCTTCTCAGCCGAGGAGATTTTCAACTATGACAGGGAATTGGATACATGGATCTATTGAATTCTAACTACCGGGATCGCCTTGTACCACAATTTCTCTAGCTGATAATAATCCCGCTCTAGTGGTGCAAATATATGAACAATGACCGAACCAAAATCAACAAGCATCCAACCTGAGTCAGGAGTTCCTTCATTATGATGAAGCACAACTTCTTTACTTTTCAATATTTCACAGATATCCTGCCAGATAGCTTCAATATGCCGCTTGGTCTCTCCAGTACAAATAACAAAGTAGTCCGCAAAAGAGCATAATGCCCTAACGTCCAGCATAGCAATATCCCTTGCCTGCTTGTCAGAAGCAAGCTCGGTAGCTAAGCGTGCAATTTCCGATGCTTCCAGAAAGGCACTAACCTCCTTCTATATTGTACCACTTATGGCAACATTTGACCAAGGTCATCTCGCCATGTATATTTCGAAAACAATGTACACTGTATTAGAACTCTACTGCAATACAACTCCACTTGCAAATTTGGGGTAAAATTTTTCAGTTTGAAATATATCTGCTATAATTAGAATAAGGATAAAGATATGCAAGCAAAATGGTGGCATAACAGTGTCTTTTACCTACTACTTTTGGTAGTGATAGTGGCTTTGGTAATTGTTCTCACACCCCGTGAAAAGCCTGAGCCAGTAAGCCTGCCTGATTTTATCGAGAGCGCCAAGCCACAGCTCGACACTATTGGATACTGGCAAGAAGGGGTGAAGCTTATTGGCTTGAATGATATGGAAGTTATATGTTGGATTCCATACGCAGAAACTATCGATGACCTGAGTAAACTTCTTAAAGAAAAAGGTATAAATGTCAACGCAGTGGTGCTGCAGCCTGACTTTGATGGTAGTACACTGGAGCACGATGGTAAGCTTGGTGACGAACACAAAGTAGATCTCGATGCATTTACGCTCAAAGCCACTACACAAATAGACACTATTCTGCAAGACGGTGATAACCTTATAGGCTTAGAAGAAGACGAAATCAAAATTAAAACGGCATTTGGAGGTAGTACCTATGAGCTGCGCACTTACCTGGTAGAGGAAGGAATAATACTGGGGGCGGAAGGAATAAAAATCGACGTTAAACCCACTGGCTTTGATTGGGGGACGATAGCACTAACAGTCATTCTACCCATTGTGCTACTTGGGGCATTATTTTACTTTTTATTCTTCCGCGCAGCCCGTGGCGCCGGCACACAAGCCTTAAATTTCAGCAAAAGCCGTGCCCGATTAAGTCTTGAAAAGAGGCCCGATGTAACTTTCTCCGATGTTGCTGGAACAGATGAGGCAAAAGAAGAGGTTCAAGAAGTAGTGGAATTCCTAAAATCCCCCCAGAAATTCCAGACACTGGGGGGACGTATACCTCGAGGAGTGCTCCTGGTAGGGCCACCAGGAACAGGTAAGACTTTACTGGCCAAAGCTATAGCTGGAGAAGCCAAGGTGCCTTTTTTCTCTATTAGTGGCAGCGAATTTGTGGAGATGTTTGTGGGCGTTGGTGCCGCCAGGGTCAGAGACCTGTTTGATCAAGCCAAGCGTAATGCACCATGCCTCTTATTTGTTGATGAAATCGATGCCGTTGGCCGACACCGTGGTGCTGGTTTAGGTGGAGGACACGACGAGAGGGAGCAGACCCTCAATCAAATTCTGGCTGAGATGGATGGCTTCGATACTAATACCAACATCATTGTCATAGCCGCCACCAATCGCCCCGACATCCTCGACCCAGCCCTTCTGCGCCCCGGTCGTTTTGACCGCCACATTGTCATCGATCTACCCGATATGAAAGGCCGCAAGGCTATTCTAGAGGTACATGCCAAAGGCAAGCCGCTGGCCAAAGGAGTTAACCTCGAAACAGTAGCTAAGGAAACGCCGGGATTCAGCGGCGCTGACCTTGCTAACTTAATCAATGAAGCAGCCATCCTGGCTGCCCGGCGCAACCGTCAAGATATCACATTAAAGGAACTGGAGGATGCTGCCGACCGCACTATAGCTGGACCGGAAAAGAAAAGCCGTATAATAAGCTCCAAAGAAAAGGAAATAATTGCTTACCACGAAAGTGGCCATGCCTTGACTGCTAGGTTGTTGCCTAATGCCGACCCTGTGCATAAGATTTCTATTGTTGCTCGAGGGGTGCTAGGGGGCTGGACACGCTTCCTGCCCTCCGAAGACCGCCATTTGTGGACTAAGTCTCAGTTTGATGATAGATTGGCAGTGAGTTTGGGCGGACGTGTTGCCGAGGAAATTACCTTCGGGGAAATGACTACCGGTGCCCAGAACGACTTGGAGCAAGCAACTAAGCTAGCTAGAAAAATGGTCACCGAGTATGGCATGAGTGAGAAATTGGGCCCGCGGACCTTTGGTCAAAGGCAGGAACTCGTCTTTCTCGGTCGTGAGATCAGCGAACAAAAAGACTACAGCGATAAGATAGCCCAGGAAATCGATGAAGAAGTGCACAATATTATCCAGCGGGCCTACGATACCGCCAAGAAAGTTCTGACCAAGAATAAAGGAAAACTAAAACTGCTAGCTGAAGAGCTTAGAACTCGTGAAACTCTGGATGAACCTGAACTCAATAAAATATTTGAAGGCTTAGCACCACAGCCAACCCCCAGCTAAACTAAAAAGCAAAGGTCAAGTCAAGATTCAAAATTATTGATTTTCTCTCAGGGAGCCGAGCCGGCTACTTTCTTTGGCTACAACATCGTCATCTAGTTTGACAAATAGCGGTTGGGGCTGGCGAAGTTTCTGCCCCGGAGGTAAAAACTGAACTTTCCAACCTGCTTCATTCACACTACCATTAAATCCGAGTAAGGAATGAAGCCTTTCGGAGCTGAAGGGGAGGAACGGATAGAAAATAGTCTTCAATGCTGCCAGCACGGAGAGGACAGTATAGACGGATTTAGCCGAAGTCTCTCGCTCCGTTTTAATTGTCTTCCAAGGAGCTTGCTCATCGAGATAACGATTAGTTTCCTGGGCTAGAGACATAGCCTCTTTAATCGCCCCTTTAAACTCACAGCGATAAAGCAACTTGTCCACAGCATCTAAGGTAACTTCAGCCTCATGAAGTAAGCCCTGGCTGCGTTCATCCAGTTCACCCGGTGCAGGCACGGCTCCATCGAAATTGCTATAAGCAAAGGTGAGAACACGATGACCTAAATTACCATATTTAGCTACCAGTTCATTATTATTACGCCGAAGGAATTCTCGCCAGGAGAAATTGCTGTCCCCTGCCTCAGGCATATTCACCGCTAGGGTATACCTGAGAGCATCTGGGTCATAGCGTTCCAGGTAATCATCAAGCCAGATCGCCCAACTACGGCTGGTGGAAAGCTTCCTGCCTTCAATAGTCAAAAATTCATTAGCTGGAACATCATAGGGAAGATTCAGACTACCATAACCCATCAACATCGCCGGCCAAACAATGGTATGGAAAAAGATATTATCCTTGCCGATGAAATAAAAACTCTTGGCACCGTCATGCCAGAAAGCCTGCCAGGCGGTATCATCTCCGTGTAATTTTGCCCATTCCTTGCTTGCCGATAGGTAACCAATAACTGCCTCAAACCATACATAAATACGTTTACGTTCAAAGCCTGATTGCGGCACAGTTACTCCCCAATCCAAATCACGAGTAATTGCCCTGTCTCTTAAACCCTCGTTCAGGAATTTCCACGTGGTGCTGAGCACATTACGCCGCCAATGAGTCTGCTTTTTTATCCAGGCAGCCAATTTGTCCTGAAAAGAAGAAAGGCGCAAAAAGAAATGCTCGGAAGACTCAGAGCGAGGCGGAGTGGAACAAAGATAACAGCGAAGGTCCTTAAGCTCCCCTGGATTCAAAGGCTTACCGCACTCATCACATTCATCACCTCTTGCTTTAGTGAAGCCACAGTGAGGACAACTACCTTCCAGATAGCGGTCGGGAAGGAACCTCTGGCACTTGGGGCAATAAGCTTGCAGCATCTTGTCTTTGTAAATATAGCCCCTATCTAGCAAAGTGAGAAATATATCATGAGTAATTTGAGTGTGATTTGGAGTGCCAGTGGTGGTAAATAAGTCGAAAGAGATACCCAATTTTTTCCAGCAATCGATAAATTGGTGATGATATTTGTCCACTATTTCTTGTGGTGTGGTAGATTCTTGTTCGGCCCGAATTGTAATCGGCGCTCCGTGCTGATCACTACCGGAGACCATCAGCACTTTGTTGCCTTTAAGACGATGATAACGGGCAAAAATATCAGCTGGCAGATAAGCGCCAGCGACATGTCCTAAGTGTAGAGGACCATTGGCATAAGGCCAGGCAACACCGATAAAAATGCGCTCACTCAAATTCTTGCCTCAAAGGTTATCATATTGTAAATCAATAATTGCTCTGTGTCATGGCCATGAGCCGAAGCCCTGAATATGACGGTTGCCAACGTTTACTCCTCGGAGAGAAAGGTGATTATTTGCTCTACTTTCGTCGTTTTGTATGTAATATAACCACGGCTCAGGCAGCAATCAACACAAAGACGTTGCTTTTCGTCTCCTTCCTCATCAATAAAGAGATAGCGCTCTCCATATTTAAGAGGGCGATGACAACCATCACATTCCACCTTTCCAATAGCAATACAACCACGGCGCATTTTAGCTCCTTTCTTGAAATTTCAACCAGGCTCGAGTCTTGCCTTCAATGACGAGACTAAACTCCCCTCTGGGTTCGGCAAAATGCTCCCTAGCCTGACTCACTCTACCCCGGAAAATCTCTTCGTGAACTTTGGTAAGCTCACGGCATACACATAATCTTCTGTCTCCTAGAATTTCTTCAATCTCATTCAATACCTCTGTGAGGCGATGTCGTGTCTCAAAAGCCACTATAGTTCTTCGTTCCTCAGCTATTGAATTGAGAAGACGCTGCCTTTGTCCTTTACGGCGAGGCAGAAATCCAACGTAAACAAATTGGTCGGTCGGCAACCCAGAAACCACTAAAGCGGTAATCACTGCTGAAGCACCAGGAACAGGTACCACAGAAATTCCACGCTCAATAGCAGAAACGATAAGCTCGTAACCAGGATCGCTCAGCCCCGGCATGCCAGCTTCCGAAACGAGAGCCAGGTCTTCTGTCTCGAGATAATCCAATAGATAATCAAGTTTAGCTCTGTTACTATGCTCATGATAACTGGTCAAAGGAGTTTTTATATCATAGGCGGTAAGCAAACGGCGCGTAGTACGGGTATCCTCAGCAGCAATAAGCTTCACCTCCCGCAAAAGGCGTAAGGCACGCAGAGAAATATCCTCCAGATTGCCAATAGGAGTAGAAATGACATAAAGAGCAGGCACGACCTCCAATTATACTTAATTGCCATAATTTTATCTACAGATTTACTTGCCTTCAGAGCACTTGAATACACTATCGTTCCAAGTCATTCGCTTTATGTCATTCTAAGACCTTTTGCTAGTGTTCGGGACGAGTGGGCAATAAGAAATCCCTTAAACACGCCTTGACTTTAGGATGCCATGCTTGTATAGTTTGTGCCAATTTCTATCGGGTAAAGTAAAATGTCTCACTTCAAACTCAAAGAGATGGAGCGTGCCTACGGATTTGATGAAGTTGCACTTGTCCCTGGAGACGTGACCATCAATCCTGACCAAACCAACATAGATTTTACCGTAGGGGATAATATCTTGACCATCCCCATTCTCGCCTCAGCTATGGATGCTATTGTTGACCCTGCCTTTGCTACTAAGTTTAACAAGCTTGGTGGGCTGGCGGTCCTGAATCTAGAAGGTGTACAGACAAGGTATGAAAACCCCGAGGAGGTCTTAAACCAAATTACCCAAACTCCCGAGACAGAGGTTACTTCTCTGCTTCAAAAAATTTACTCTAAGCCTATCAAGGAAAAGCTCGTTAGTCAACGTATTGGAGCAATAAAACAGGCTGGGACTATCTGTGCCGTATCTGTAACTCCAGCCAACACGAAATGGCTAGCTCCCATAGCCAAAGATGCCGGTGTGGATATAATCGTGGTGCAATCTACCGTCACCACAGCCAGGCATATCTCCAAGAGCTATCGGGGACTTATCCTGCCTGAACTATGCCAGCAAATGTCCTTGCCTGTCATAGTGGGTAATTGTTGTAGCTACAGTGCAGCATTAGAACTAATGAGAACGGGGATCGATGGTATCTTAGTCGGAGTGGGACCTGGATCTGCCTGTACTACCCGGGAAGTTATTGGCGTTGGAGTACCTCAGATAACTGCCACTCTGAATTGTGCTGCTGCCAGAGAAACATACCTCCAGGAAAGTGGCAAATACGTGGTAGTGATAACCGATGGAGGTATTCGTACCGGCGGTGACTTATGTAAAGCATTCTCCGCAGGCGCCGACGCTATAATGATTGGTTCGCCTCTAGCTCAAGCCGCAGAGGCGCCAGGAAAAGGCTATCACTGGGGCATGTCTCACTCCCATCCAGCATTACCTAGAGGGACACGTGTTAGAGTTGGCACTACTGCACCATTAGAGCAAATTCTCTTCGGTCCTACTTCCGTCACCGATGGCACTCAAAACCTAGTTGGTGCTCTACGCACTAGCATGGGAGTATGCAGCGCTCGAACCATCAAAGAAATGTATAAAGTTAAGATGATTATTGCCCCGTCTATAAAGACCGAAGGGAAATACTTGCAGGCAATCCAGAACACCCCTTGAGTTTATAGAAACGCATAAAGGCAAAACCAGACACCAAAGCCAGCTAGAACCAAAGCACAAACGCCGAATACAGTTCTTTGTACCTTCTGTGTCCACCATCGCCTTGACCCGAATGTGCCTATGGAGAGGAATTCACTCCAGACTAAATCACAAGGCAAATGCACTACAGCAAGCAAAATAACACCGACAAGCCCGAACCTGGCAGCACCGGTTATTAGAACCGCACCCGCAGTCGCCCACCACATATAAAAGGCGGGGTTAGTTCCTGTAATCACAATGCCCGTCACTAAAGAACTAGTTGGCAGACCACCCACTGCACCAAGCGTCTCATGGGTAGCTCGAAACATTCGAAAGCCTAGGTAGAGCAGCATCAAGCCACCAGCAAGATAGATACCCATTTTCACCTGGGGAGAGTCGATAAAATGTTCGAATCCAAAATAAATTACAGCATAAATTACGGCTATGATTGGTACTTCAACGACAGCATGCCCTGCTGCAATCCATGCACCAGCGTGTTTGTCACTGTAACCCTTGGCTATGGTAGCAGCAGTCATCGGTCCGGGTAGCATAACGCCCGTGAGAGAAATTCCCGCTGCTGATAATAAAAATAGGCCCAGGCTTGTTACCATGGCTTATTTTGGGTAGAACTAGAGTAATGGTTTAGCTTTTCCACAAATTCGATCTTACAATCAGGGGGTTCTCATTCACTATCTCTCCTCCCTTCTTAAGATTAAGAGAGGGAATTTGGGGAAAACTGTCCTGTTACAAACCAAATTCGGTCTAAATATCCTCTTCATCCTCATCTTCCTCCGTAGCCACAAGCCCACCATAATGAGGAAGCATCACACCTACTTTGGCTTGGCGACCTCTACCTCCTCTGGGCAGATCGCCAATCGTTTTCTTCAGTTCTGCCAGAGTCTCAACAGATTGCGCTGAAGAGACAACCACTCCATCTAACCCAGCCTGCCATAAATCAGTAAGCTCGGCTTTCGTGACTGAAGAGGGTAAAGCCATCACAATCGGCTTCTCTAAGAGTTCGACGAATCTTCGACAAACGAGCAGATGCTCCACAGCAACAAAATCATCTTTGCCTCCACTACTGATGAGCACACCATCTACTTTAATGCCATTAATGGCTCTAACAAAACCCTGGTCTAATGAAGGTTCTATAATCAAAATTTTGCCAACCTCTTCTTTGTGCAAAATTGCTGCAGCTACCTTAACGTCAAAAACCACAAAGTCACACCCTAAACCCACAAATTCATTTATCTTCTCTTCGCTTATGCCCTTCGCAAATACCCCCACCGGGATTTCGCCCGCAACTTTGACAATTTGCCTGACACTCCTGGCACCTAATCCCTGGTCCAATATCAACCAGGCATCGGCATTGACATCGGCCACAATTTTGGCTTCTTTGACCTGTGACCCCGACAATCCCACAACAAGCAACACGGCCGAGCTTTTTAGTTCAGAGACAGAGGGATGAAAACCTATAGGCGTGGTTGAAGATTTAGAAAGACTCTGCAATTTATCTACGAATTTGCTCATATGACCCTCAGCCAGCGGTCGGATTCGAACCGACGACCGGCGGTTTACGAAACCGCTGCTCTACCCCTGAGCTACGCTGGCATTAAAGCTAAATTTCAGCCGCTGATTGCCTTTATGTCTAGTGGTTGCGTTAAATTGGCGTTATTTTTTTAACATCCCCCATTTTTACCTACGGGCAAAATCTCGTCAAGTAACGCCATGTCATCTGATTGCATCCCCTCTATTATATGGGAGTAGGTATCCATTGTAAAGGCAACTGAAGCATGACCTAGGGCTTCAGAGATGACCTTTGGCTTAGCACCGCGTAACAACATAAGACTGGCAAAGGTGTGTCTCAAATCGTGAAAGCGGATATTCTTTAAACCAGCCCTTTTCACTATCCTGGCGAAGTTATGACTTAGTACGCCGGGGTCAATTGGTTTACCTTCGACACTGGCGAAGACAAGGTCGTCAAGGTTTAACAACCGACCTAAGTGTAAATTCAAAGATTCACGCTCTGTCTTATACTCTCTTAGATAGGCAGCCAGCTTTGGCGTCATTGATACATAACGCCGACTATGGTTTGTCTTAGGATCTCTAAGCTCACAGACTCTCTTGCGCTTATACAATACTCGGCTAACCGATATTGAGAGCATAATATCAGGGTCTAGGTCACGCCAGCGAAGCCCTAACAGTTCAGCTTGTCTGAGTCCACTACTTAGAGCAGTATAGATTACAGGGTAGTAGTAGCTTTCCTGCGCCGCTTCTAACAGTATATTGACTTCAGTAGGGTCCAAGGTTCGCATAATCTTCCTGCGTGGTGAAGGAGGATCAACTAATTCACAGGATTCCTTCCTAAGTAGCCTTGCTTGACGCCATACTTTAATGCCTGAGACAGCACACGGTGTTGATGGTGAACCGTCCGGGTTGATAATTTATCGCAAGCTTTACCGTAGTAGGCTTTTATTACCTGGGCGGTGAGCTGCCTCAATAAAACATGACCCAAGGCAGGAATTAGGTGGTGCTCAATAATCGCCTGGTAACCGTCCAGCGTCCTCTGTGAGCAGTTTGTTTTGACATAGCCATCAAGCCAGTTTCTAAGGTGCTGTGATACGGCTTCCTGAGGATCTGCAAAACACGCCTGTATGAATCAAACTTCGCAGGGTGGGAATTTATTCCCCGCCGAAAAGCGGCAGCATATAAAATGCCGAAATTGGAACAGAAAATCAAAATTAAACAGCCCAAAAAACTCGTCATCCGAGATACCCTATCAACTCGCGGCTGTGACTTGGATGGCGCAGCTTCGCCAGCGCTTCTTTTTCAAGCTGGCGTATTCGTTCCTTGGTGAGGCCTAACTCTATGCCCACCTCTTCTAGGGTCCGGCTGTATTCATTGCCCAGTCCAAACCTCAACTCAATGATGCGGCGTTCTCGGGGAGTCAGCGACTCTAGGGTTCTGCTCAATTTCGCCTTAAGTAGGCTCGCAGTAGCCTCCTCCCCAGGGTCTGGAATCGCCAGATCTGCGATAAAATCACCAAGTTGGCTTCCCTCTTCCCCTACAGGTGTCTCAAAGGAAACGGATCTACGAGAACTCAACTTAAGCAGCGATTCTATTTTTTTTGGCGGGAGCCCCGTTTCAGAAGATAATTCCTTCTCGCTCGGCTGGCGGCCAAGCTTCTGAGCTAAGCTATTCTTTGCCCGGGCTAGCTTTGTCAGAGTGCCAACCAAGTGGCCCGGCAGGCGCACGAGTCGTGATTGGTCATTAACTGCCCTGTTGATTGCCTGCCAGATCCAAGGAATGGCATAAGTGCTGAACTTAAAGCCTCTCCTGTGATCGAACTTCTGCACTGCCTGCATTAGCCCGATATTGCCTTCCTGGATAAGGTCAGGCAGAGGCATTCCCCGATCAATATGGCCCTTGGCCACGCTTACCACCAGGCGCAAATTGGCTTGAATCATGTGCTTGGTTGCTTGGTCTGCCCTTCTCCTTGTTTGCTCAAAATGCATGGCAATTTCGGAGCGATGACGTTCCAGCTCCTCACGGGATTCCGGCCACCGCAACCCTTCCTCAAACTCATCTAGGGAATACCTCTTGCCAGCTCGCTCTATTGTATGCCAAGGTATCAGCCGACTGTCCAGCGACAATTGAATCAGGGCTTGCTCCGTCCCAGTTTGGCTTGTTCCGGTGATTTGAGCCATAGCGCTGGATAAATGCTGATCGATATTGCCATCGATGGCGCGACGTAGATCTGGGTGCAATACCTTCTCTGCTACATTTCCGTCGGAAGGCAGTTTAAGATACTGATAAAAGGTTTCCAAGAGCAAACGCGCCCGGCTCAAGCGCTCCACCAATGCTAGCAATAAATCAATTGCCGATGGCTGACCGCCATGTTCGGCGAGCCAGTCTTTCTCAAGCCGGGAAAGATGCTTCCCCTCCTCTATCTGGCTGCCCAGCACTCTTTCCTCCTCGGCATCGAGGAGAGGAGTTAGCCCCACTTCAGCGAGGTACAAATTCAACGAATCCTCACCAAGTTCAAGCTCCCGCTTTGAAGGGGTAATCCTGTGCACAGAAACTTCATCCTCCTGATCAATTTCCTTATTAGCCAAATCTAATTCCATATCTCGGGAAAAGACGTGTTCTCTATCTTTAACGTTTCCTAAAACCGTTATCATCTTCAACCTCCTTTGTACTTTTCATGCGGTCGACTGCAGCTTTCAAACACGATTATTATATGTACAAAGGCAATCCTCGTATGCGACTTTTATCTCATATAGACACAGCGACGGGACAAGTAAACATGGGATACTGGAAGATTAGCCAGGAAAGCGGGTGAAAATATTGTATAAAAGGTCTTATTTGGTCTTTAGGGTTCTTGGATAATTATCTCAAAGGGGCAACTTATGGCCCCAGTGAGACAAACGGCTTCGCAGTCTGTACACCAGTCGCACTCCACTGTTTCAATAATGGTAATAACATTGTTAACTATCGCCAGAGCATTTAAGTGGCACACGCCAACGCATAACCCACACCCATCACACTTTTTGGGGTCTATAACAGGCATTTCAGCCACGGCTTTCAGTCTCCATTCTAATTATTTTAAGAGTAAAGCTTGCCATCTGTCTGTGATATTTGTCTCAAGAAGACACCTCCATTATCTTTTGGAGAGCTTCTTTATCCGTAATTATTATGCGATGGCGATCCAACTTGATCGCCCCTTCCTCCTCTAACGCCTTTAGCGACCTACCCACTACCTCCCGAGCAGTACCCGCCATAGCTGCCATTTCTTGCTGTGTAAGCCGTGGTCCCTGCCCCATCTCACCTCCGACGTACTTAAGGAGTATCTTGGCTACCCTGCCGATGACATGCTTGAAAGACAGATCTTCAACCAGCGATACGAGGTGACGCACTCGCCCTGCCAGTACCTTAATTACATTCAATGCTATCTGTGGATGGTTTCGGAGGATAGCTTCTATATCATTCTTCTTTATCCCATAAAGAAGCACGGGGCCCATAGCTTGAGCACTGACGGTATTTGGACCACCATCAAAGACAGGGACATCATTGAAGGACTCCCCGGGGCGCACAATGCTCAAGATCTGCTCCTTTCCTTCGGCAGAGGTCTTGAACACTTTAACCACCCCCGAAGCGACAAAATACAGATTCGCAGCCGATTCACCCTCAAGCAAGACCATTTCTGCTCTGTCAGCAGTTTTCTCAAAGACGAGCTTTCTGATCGACTCAAGCTCAGCAAGGCCAAGATCGGAAAAGTATAGAATGCTTTTCAAAAACTCCAACTGAACAGCCATACCTCATACCCCCACGAGGTAGCAAAATCTGCTTTATTATAACACCTGTTTTTCAGGCTCAATGACGCCAGTGGCTTTCACGTGCTCACCGTCTAACCATACTGTGATATTCAGACAAACCCATTTTTCTAACCTAGAACCACATAGCTCCGTCAGCATCAAGAACCAGGTAATTCAATGTCGCCGCTTCTACAACCTTAGCCTCTGGTATGCAGTCTCCCCTGTCGAGGCGAAGCAATTGGGTACTCTGTTCACAGACCAATAGTTTAACCCCGGCAGCTATTGCCTGGTCCATTATTTCCTTGACGGTGGGGAGGTTGCCCTCTTTGACTGTCTCCGCCACTCCTTTCCTTACCACTGTTACCACCAACCCCAGGAAATAGATGGTGGCATCTATATCCATCGCGTTGGCTGTCATACCCAAGACGAAAGGCGAGTAAAGACGCTTCGGTGCATCAACGCTAATACCTGAGGTGTTAGTTAACCTGAATAACACAATTTCATGACCCATGGGAGTGGTGCCTGTCTGAAGACCCCTCACAGCACCCTGGCTCTCCTGGATGACCACAACAGTTCTGTCTTCGCCAAATCTTTATAAAGTTGTTGCGAAACACTAGTTTCAGCTTCCTGCCCAGAGGCATGGGCACTGACATATTGGTGAAAAACGCTCTTACTGTTGGCATATTACAACCTCCTAAAAATATTCCTTGTTCTTCGACTTCAGGTAACGCTGCATAAGGAAAGGTTTTCCCCTTTCTCTGCGATGAACTGACCTATTCTCATATTGGTCACCTTCCTATCGCCGAAATCACGTCGACTCACATAAATTCCGCCAGGAGTTTCTCAACTCGACGGGGGGCAATTTTCTGTTTCACCAGCGGTCCATCGCTCAGTGCCGGTAGCTGGTCTTCGTAAACCGGTAAATTTTCTTCGTAGATAATTCCGATGGGAATTTCCTCTCCCCATATAAGTGCCTTTTCCAGTGCTGCCTTCTTGTCGCTGGGGTCATACTTTTCGTCTTCCAGCTTATATACCCGTTCCCGATACCACTGGAAGGTATTCTTATGGTTGAATGAGATGCAGGGTTGCAGAATATCGATGAGGGCGAATCCCCGATGAGTAATACCCTTTTTAATAAGATGGGAAAGGTGGTCTATATCCCCGGCGAAGCCTCTGCCGACGAAACTGGCGCCGCTGACTATCGCCAGGGCGATAGGATTTACCGGGCTAGTTGCTCCGTAAGGCGTCGTCTTGGTAATAAAACCGACATCGCTGGTGGGGGATGCCTGTCCCTTGGTCAGCCCGTAGACCTGATTATCATGCACCAGATAGGTAATATCATGATTGCGACGGGCAGCATGGAGAAAATGGTTGCCCCCCTCGCCGTAGGCATCCCCGTCGCCGCTGACGGCGATGACTATCAACTCAGAATTGGCAATCTTGGCGCCGATAGCTGGCGGAACCGGTCTGCCATGCAAGGAGTTGAACACGTTGCCTCTGGTGTAGTGAGGTAGCTTGCCTGCCTGACCGATACCGGAGACCAGTAAGACCTGATGAGGCTCAATCTCCATCTCGATCAGCGCTCTATTTAATGCCTCCAATATGCCGAAGTTGCCGCAACCTGGACACCACGCCGGCTTAAGTCCGGCATAATCAGACACTGTAACCATCTTTAGCGCCCCTCCTTTCTCACTGCTTGGGCGATATAGGCTGGTGTAAAGGGCCGCCCATCGTATTTCAGGATTCGACCGCTAACACCATATCCCGTTTCCGCTTTGATAAGGTATGCGAGCTGTCCCGTAGCATTGTTCTCAATGGCGTAGCTATTTCGGGCCTTACTGACAGCATCGGCTACAGCCTTCGCCGGGAAAGGCCATAGTTCATTGAGGTGAAGCATATTGACGCTGGCGTCTTCCTTGCGCAGGATATCCACTGCCTCGTGGATAGCTCCATAAGTGCTGCCCCAGCCTATAAGAGTTGTTTCCGCCTTTCGAGGACCGTGCTTCTGTGGTGCGCTGATCTCCTTTTTAAGTGGGAAAAGCTTCCGCAGTCTTTTCTGCACCTGTGCTGTCCTCTCCACAGCATCTTCTGTGAGGTGTCCTTCCTCATCGTGCTCGTCGCAGTCGGTGACCACCAGGGCCTTGCCCAGACCAGGGAAGGCTCGGGGAGAAATACCGGACTTTGTTACCCTGTGTCTCATGTACTCCAAGGGGTCATCCTCTTTCTCTGAAAATAACATGCCGCGGTCAACGGTTACCTGCGAGAGGTCTAACGGGTCAACAGTGGAGTAGGAGCTTGCCAGATGATGGTCGGTTAAAATAATAACCGGCAGTTGATATCTTTCTGCCCAGTTAAAAGAGTTGACCGTTACCCAGAAGGCGTCTTCAATGGTAGCCGGTGCCAAGACAGCCCTGGGGAAGTCGCCGTGGTGGGCATGAAGCACAAACTGAAGGTCACCCTGTTCCGTTCGGGTGGGCAAGCCTACAGCTGGACCCGGTCGCTGCCCATCAATTATCACTACTGGTGTTTCAGTAATGCCCGCCAGTCCTATGCCTTCCACCATGAGGCAAAGGCCGCTGCCAGAGGTGGCAGTCATGGCCCTGACACCAGCGTAGGCAGCCCCAATAGCCATGTTGATGGCAGCTATCTCGTCCTCAGCGTGAACCATTACCAGGTCAAGGTCTTTTGATTTGGCTGCCATATATTCCATGATAGAGCTGGCAGGGGTCATAGGATAGGCAGCCATGAATTTGCATCCTGCGGCAATGGCCCCCAGAGATACTGCCTCATTGCCGGTGACCAGCATTCTCCTAGCCTCAGAGAGGGGCTTGATCTTACGAAGGTTGCCTTTGTGCTCAGACTTGACATAGTCGTATCCCGCCTTTGCCGCTGCAATATTCCTATCGCCAACTTCGCCCTTCCCGAACCGGTCTACCAGAACCGTATTTAACATGTTAAGATCGTAATTTACCGCGGAAAGAGCAGCACCGAGGGCGACGGTATTGATCATGAGCTTGTCTCCAGCCTTTTCTTCGGCCAGCTTCTCCAGTGGTATGCCCAAAAGGCTACCATTTTTACCGCTGACTCCTTTTATCTTTTCGCCATCGAAAATGATAATGCCTTGAGTAACCATCTTCGGTTGGTGCAATTCGATACTGTCCCTGTTAAGCGCAATAAGTATGTCCACGTCTTCGGCAATAGCAGCTACCTTGTCGTCACTGACTCTGACGCGGAAGAAGTTATGTCCGCCTCTAACTCTGGACTCGTAATCCTGGTCAGCGAAGATGTGATAGCCGCCGCGGGCAAAGACTTTAGCCAGCAGGAATCCTACCGACTGCACTCCCTGCCCGGCTTCTCCTCCAACCATAAAATTAAAGTCAACAGGCATTAATCACCTCCAGACTAGCTCTTTTCATGTTTGTCGATAACCTCATCCACCCACTTCATAGCAGCAATCATGGTGGGAAAACCCACCGTGGTAAACGCCAAAAGCACAGCATGGCGGAGTTCATCGGTGGTTACGCCTTCTGCAAGCGCCCGTCGGGCGTGGGACCTTACCCCACCCTCTGAACTCAAGCCAATGGCAATGCCCAGCTTTATCAGTCGCCTTGTCTTTTCATTCAGCGGACCCCAGCCATGGCATTTGAGAGCCAAATCGTCATAAGCTTTGGCTATCTCAGGAAATTGCTGCTGAAATTCTTTATAAATATTTGGCAAGTAGGTCATCACACACCTCCTTTCTCATTGCCTTCAAGGACTAGCCTAACCAGCCCAAGAGGACTATCGCCAGAATGGTATGTATCATCTATTCCATTCCTGCACAACTCATGCCAGCATTGCTAGGGAGCAGAGTCATTTACACTTCATTTGGCTGCTTTGACAGCCTTCTTCTTGGTTGATTTGGTAGCCTTCTTCTTTGCTGATACGGCAATTTTCTTTGGTTTTATCTTGGCTGATTTAGGGAGAGCAACCTCGAGAACCCCGTCTTCGAAGCTGGCTTCGATCTTATTAGCATCTACGTTAGACGGAAGAGGAATCGAGCGATAAAAGCTGCCATAGTTGCGCTCACATCGGTAGTAGCCCTCCTCCTGGATCTCTGTCTCAGTCTTCTTTTCTCCTTTAATAGATAGCGTGTCACCGACCACCGAGACATCGATGTCGTCCTCTTTCATCCCAGGCAGTTCTGCCTTGACGACGAACCTGTCCTCTTTCTCAAAGACATCTACCGCTGGCATCCAGCCTCTTTCCTCGACAGGCAATCGCCACAATGGTCGTCCGAACAAATCATCAAAGCGCCGCTCCCATTGTTCTAATTCCCTGAATGGTCTCCACGGGGTAATTCCCCACCTTGGTCTCCATCTTTCTATAGCCATAGCGTCCTCCTTTCTCATTTAATAGCATTCAGGCTCTGCTCCCTGGCAACACCGACAGGCAAAATCGGTCACCTTGTCCTTTGCCTCCTTGTCTCCATACTCTATTTTGATACCGTAATTTCTTTCTTGACCTCCTTCTGACATGTCCTGATTCAGACTAAAGCCTCGATTATTGCCTTATTGAATTTCGGCAGGTCAGCAGGTTTACGCGCGGTGATGATATTGCCATCCCTGACCATCGGCTCATTAACCCAGATAGCGCCGGCATTTTTCAGGTCTACCGCTACCGAAGGCCATGAAGTTACTCGGCGCCCTTTGACTATATCGGCTGAGATAAGGAGCTGAGGGCCGTGGCAGATTGCGGCTATTATCTTGCCCTCAGCGTGCGCCTTTCGTACCAGATCAACCATCGGCTGGTGCAGGCGCATCTTGTCCGGAGCATAGCCGCCGGGGACAATTATGGCATCAAATTGACTGGCTTCAACTTTATCAGCGGTTGTGTCTACTGTCACCTTGGCCGAGCCTCTTTTTCCCTTGTAACCCTTCTTTGAGCCGCTGCCCACAATTAGCACACTGGCACCTGCATCTTTCATCGCTCGCAGAGGTTCCGTGAGCTCAGAGTCTTCAAAATCCTCCTCAGCCAGAATGGCAATGCGTTTTCCCACAAGCATATGTGTTATCTCCTTTCTGAATTGGTCGTCTTTCTCCTGGTTTTAGCTTTTTTCACCTTCCTTTTGCGAGGTCTTGAATTACTTGAAGTAAGGAGGTCAAGCGAAATCTCATTATCTAGAGTCACCAGCAGACGCAGGTCTTCGGTGATGCCATCAATGCATCCGAGAACCGGCATTATCGCTTCAGCCAGGCTTTGCCTGTCTGAAGCTTCAACCATGGCAATGACATTGGGATACCCTTCCAGCCGGTCAGCAAGAATAACCTCTGCCCTGCTCCGCAGCATTTGAACCGCGTATTCGCAGCTCCTATCTACAATATCAAGTAACATGTACACCCTTACGCTCATTCCTTTGCACCTCGTTATTCACCCATGATTTCTGGACGATGCCACGCTGCGATAAGATGGGACTCGAAGCAATCCAGCGTTTGCCATCCAGGGCAGAAGAGCACAAGCTCATAAACATCGAGAATGGAACGCACTCCTGTCCTGTTTAAAGACTGAGTTTGCGGATGTTGGGCTAATGCAACCACCATTGATTTTCTCCAAGAGTACTTCGGTAAGGATATTCTATAAAGCAGGCAATGGAAAAGTCATAAAATGCAGGTGGAAAAAGTTACAAAACTATGACATTTTGGGGGTATTCTGGGGTCAAGCATGAAGCCCGTTTAGGCAGATGTCTGGTCTATGATGTAGCCTGTCTTGGGTATGGTGCGAATGAGCTTGGGATTGTTAGGTTCGCTCTCTATTTTTTCTCTTAGACGGCTAATCCAAGTGCGCAGTATCTGTACGTCGTCCCGATACTCAGGCCCCCAGATTCGTGTGAGAAGATCGGTGTAAAGCATAAGGCTCCCGGCATTCTGGGCAAGCTCGCTGAGCAGAAGCCACTCGATGCGGGTCAAGCGAGCTTCTTTCCCTCGTACAATGACAAGGCGCTTTTTGAAATCAACGACCAGATCACCCAGGGAAAGCTGGTCACGGATTTTCCGTTTCTCATCTGATGACAGACGCCGCTTCACCGCCTCAATTCGCGCTATAAGTTCATCGGGACTGAAAGGCTTGGCTAGATAGTCATCGGCACCAAGGCTAAGCCCCTTCACCTTATCTGCATTGGTTCCCTTAGCGCTGAGAATGATAGTCGGTACCGGGGAAAATGTGCGGAGCTCTTTCAATGTCTCAAAGCCGTCCTTTTTGGGCATCAAGATATCAAGCACCACCAGGTCCGGCTCCTGCGCCTGCACCTGCTCTAAAGCCTCTACTCCGTTGCTGGCGGTAAGAACCTCGTAGCCTGAAGCCCTTAGCTTGGAGCTGAGGAAGTTCAGAATACGCTGCTCATCATCAACTACGAGGATACAAAACTGTCTCATGATATTGTTCTATACATGCTCATTCGCTTAAAATAATATCTGTCAACGCAAGCAATGTCAAACATCTACTTTGTTTTTGTTGACTGGCAGGCCAGGTAGAACTAGAATATGACCAGTTAGCTGATTACTAGACAGATGCAAGGAGGATGCCAATGGAAGATGAACTTAGAAACAGCGGCATTGATGTGATTGGCAGCGTACCCTGGGGTACCCACTTCTGCCAGTTTTATAAGACCAAACAGGACCTGATTGATATACTTGTCCCTTACTTCAAAGCCGGTCTGGAGAGTAATGAATTCTGCATGTGGGTTACATCCGACCCCCTTGTGGTAGCCGAGGCTGAAGAAGCCATGAGGAAGGCAGTTAATGATTTTGACGAATACATGCGCCAAGGGCAGATAGAGATAATTCCATATAACGAATGGTATGTGCTGGAGGGCACTTTCGATGATGACCGTGTGCTGGAGGGCTGGATTAGCAAGCTGGAGCAGGCCCTGTCCAGAGGGTACGCTGGACTGCGGCTGACGGGCAACACGTTCTGTCTGGAAAGGAATCACTGGCAGGCTTTCACGGAATACGAGACTAAGGTGAACAACGTAATCGGTCAGTACCGGATGATAGCAGCGTGTACCTACAGCCTCGACAAATGTGATGCCGCCGCTATAATCGACGTGGTCAAGAACCATCAGTTTGCCCTGGTCAAGCAGGAGGGGAAGTGGGACATCATCGAAAGCACTATCTACAAGCAGGCTAAAGAGCAAATTGCTCACCTGGCCTCATTCCCGGAACTTAACCCTAATCCCATCCTCGAGCTGGATATAGCCGGAAATATCAAATACATGAACCACGCTACCGAAGCGCTTTTCCCCGATTTGCCGTCACAAGGATGCCAGCATCCCTTTCTGACAGATTGGGACCTCCTGCTTCGTACACTCAGGGAAAAGGAGCCACACACGCTCACCCGTGATATCAAAATTGGTGAACTCTGGTATGAGCAGTCATATGTTCTGTTACCATCAACTGGTGATGTGCGTCTCTACGCCAGGGATATCACGAATCGCAAGCAGGCGGAGCAGACATTGCGGGAGAGCGAACAGGACCTGAACCGTGCTCAGGCTGTAGCCCATATCGGTAGCTGGCGTCTGGATGTCCAGCGTAACCAGCTTTTATGGTCCGACGAGACCCACCGAATCTTCAGTATCCCCAGGGAAACACCAATGACCTATGAGACTTTCCTCTCAAATGTTCACCCGGAGGACCGGGAATACGTTGACCGGAAATGGATGGCGGCTCTTCACGGCGAGCCATACGACATTGAGCACCGTATCATTGTGAGCGACGAGGTAAAGTGGGTTCGCGAGATGGCTGAGCTGGAGTTCGATTCAAAGGGTCAGCTTAAAGGCGGTTTTGGAACTGTTCAGGACATCACCAAGCGCAAACAAGTGGACAATGAATTCAGAGTCAAAGACTTCGCAGTTACTTCAGCTGTCAGTGGCATTGCCATTGCGGATATGGATGGCATTGTGACTTATGTGAATCTTGCCTGTCTCAGCATGTGGGATTACGAACAGGAAGAAGAGGTGCTTGGTAAGCATACTACCAACTTCTTTGCAGATAAAAATAAGTTTGGTGTGGCGCTGAAGGCAGTCTTGAAGGAAGGTGTGTGGCAGGGCGAAGCCAAGGCTAGGCGGAGTGATGGGTCAACTTTTGATGTGCTGGTCCTGGCAAACCTGGTTGCCGATGCTGATGGCGAACCCTTCTGTATGATGGCTTCATTTGTGGATATCACCGAACGTAAAAAACTTGAGCAGCTTAAAGATGAGTTCATTGGACTCGTATCCCACGAATTGCGGACACCATTAACTGTAATCGGCGGCTGTTTGAGTACTTTACTCACCGAGTGGAACCGCTTGTCACCAAGCGAGGTACAGCAACTCTTCAAAGATGCCCTTCTAGAAACCGAGTCTCTCTCCCACCTGACAGAAAACCTGCTGGAGCTTTCACGAGCCCAGGCTCAGCAACTGGCCCTTTATTCGGAAATGATTGACGTTAAAACCTTGGTTAGAGAAACACTCGCTAAGATAAAACGGCAGGCTCCTTCACACCAGGTCATCACCTCTATTCCCGATAAACTGCCATCAATAAACGGTGACCCATTGAGAATCGAACGCATCCTCTATAACCTTCTGGACAACGCAGTCAAGTATTCTCCGCCGGGCAGCCAGATAAAAATCTCAGCTCATGCAGAGCCGGAGCGTTTGGTCATAGGGGTCAGCGACCATGGTAAAGGTTTATCCTCCAGCGAGCAGGCCAGAATCTTCGGCCCATTCCAGCGTCTGGAGAATACCAGACCCGATCAGTCCAGGGGGGCTGGGCTCGGCCTGATGGTTTGCCGGAGGCTGGTGGAAGCACACGGCGGGAAAATCTGGGTGGAGTCTAAAAAAGGTAGGGGGTCAACCTTTTTCTTCAGTCTGCCTCGTAGAAAGGGCACAGATGCGGGCAGGGTTAGCCTTGAGCCAGCAAACTAAACAAAACTGCTAATATTTTGGCTACCGAATTTTTCACCACCACAAAAGGCAAGCTGGTGCCGAATTGCACCGCCTAATCTAAATATCATACTGTAAGGTTATTATTTACTTGTTAGCTCCCTCAAAAACAAAGTTTCTGCTCTTAAAATTACATTACACAAAAACCATAATGTGCAGATAAGTCTCAGGGGCATGCGTCGCTACCCAACAAGATTGATTTCAGCGTACTAAGGCAGCAAAAGCAGGCAAAGATCAATGTGTTCTGCATCTTTCGTTGAAGATTCCTGGCACTGAAGTTCAGGAGCTTACGGACTACTCAGTGCGATGTCCTCAGGCCAGATGAGACAAAAATCACATACAAAAATCCTGCAACCACGTAAACTAGAATTCACATGTATCGATGACTTGTGCGGCTGTTGGGAGAGTAGCTACAGAAACGGATGAAAAGAGGAGGAGCGTTATGATAGAGAATATAAAGAACATACCTAAACAGGCGAGACCTGACTTGCAGGTGGATGGAGGCGATGTAAATCTGGTGAATGTAAATAAGAGAGTAGCGGCGTTGAAGCTAAAAGGTGCATATGGCGCTGCCTAAAGGAGAAATTATGTCTAGACTATTCAAGCTCTCCATGCTCTTAGTTTTCATACTAGTGCTATCTGTTTCAGCTTGTTGTGGTAGCAAAGTGTCGCCAGATAGTAATGACCAATACCCAGTACAAGAAGGAGACGATATGTCCAACAAGGTTGTGAAGACTGATGAGGAGTGGCGGCAAATACTCACACCTGAACAATATGAGGTTACGCGTATGAAGGGTACTGAACCACCATTTACAGGCAAATTTTATGACTTTCACGAACAAGGTATCTATAGATGTGTATGCTGTGGTAATGAGTTGTTCAGTTCAGAGGCAAAGTTTGATTCTGGAACAGGATGGCCAAGCTTTTGGGCTCCCATTTCGGATCAGAGCATCGAAACCGCCATAGATACTAGCTACGGAATGGTAAGGACCGAGGTAATGTGCCAGAGGTGTGATGCCCACCTTGGACACGTATTCGAAGATGGCCCAGCACCGACGGGTCTTCGTTATTGCATAAATTCAATTGCGTTAGACTTCATAGAAACCGAAAAGGAACATGAGTAGGAAATGACAGGTTTGAATAAAGCAACTATACCATTATTGCTGGGGGCAATATTAATTGCTGCTATTCTGGCTGGGATTCTTGTCGGTTGTTCCAAGGAGGATACGACAGTGAATTTTCCAAAAGACGGTGTAATTCCTGGTGACTCTATACCTCCCATAGATGCGTCTGCGCCGGCGCAAACTGAAACAGCGACTTTTGCCTTGGGCTGCTTTTGGGCTCCAGACTCCATCTTCGGGAGTCTGGACGGTGTCGTCCGAACCCGTGTCGGATACGCAGGTGGTACAACAGAAAGTCCTACCTACCACAATTTGGGTGACCATACTGAGACTATTCAAATTGATTACGACCCGACTCTAATCTCCTATGAACAGCTACTGGAGATTTATTGGGATAGTCACAATCCGACAGTGCAACCCCGGTCAAGGCAATATATGTCCATAGTGTTCTACCATAACAGCGAGCAGCGCGAACTAGCTATGGAAACCAAGCAACTTGAAGAGGCTAGCTCAGGTCGCCGGGTTTACACTGAGGTTATTCCCTTTTCCGAGTTTCATTTAGCCGAAGATTATCATCAGAAATACTACCTGCAACAGGTACCAGAGCTTATGAAAGAGTTAATTGCCATCTATCCGAACTTTGCCGACTTCATAGATTCTACTGCTGTGGCACGCATCAATGGATACGTCGGTGGTTACGTCACCTTCCAAGCTCTTCAAGAGCAGTTAAACTCTTTTGGGCCTGTCTCCGGCTTAAAATGAAATTATGTTATAAATTGGCCGCAGACTACTGTCAGACTAGCAGATCCCCAAATGGAAAGGCGGAACCCCGTGCCTTTGTCTCTTAGTCAAGGTGTCACAGGTTCGAGACCTGTACGGCCTGCTATACCACGGCTTACTCCTCTCCTTAAATCGTGATCAACTGATCTACCAGTATTGGAGAAAGCTCAGGGTGTCACTTGAGTCTTGTCTTAGAAGTGTCCCATTTTCACTGACATCGAAAATGTTGACTCATTCTATATCACAACGTCAGACAGAAGGAATCTTCATTGATGCTACTAGAATCTCAGTAGATCGACATCAAAGACCGCGCAATTCATGGTTTCTTTTTAGCTGTAATGTAGTCAATCACCGTATGTATTTCCACCGGTGAGCCAATACTTCTATTAAGCACACATTGTTTCTCACATTCAGTTAATGATGTTTTTCTCACCCGGTCTGCAGAGAGATATTGCTTGGCAAGTTTTTTTGCCCCGGCGAAATTACCTACAGTGACCCGTCTCATGATGCCACGAATATCCCAGTCCGTATTCGTGGAACACTGCGGGTTTTCACAATACTGACATCTGGAGGCTTTACGCATTATTATACGCGTTTCTTCGGGATATCTGTCATAAAGGCTCTCTGTTCTAAATGGCTTATCTACCATCCTGACATAATTTTTCATATTGGACTGATACTTAAACGGCTCAAACTTCAATTTTTTGAGTACTGCGTTAGCAGCACTTATACCAGACGTGGTTACTGTTGGCGTACCGGTCCCCATTACAGTAGATTCGCCACAGCAGAACAGATTATCCCACTCACTCTTAGTATGCAGCCTGTGTAACATATGCTGCCCCAACATTTGCTTGGGTCCCGCTACTGCACCGCCATTCTTAAGTGTGTATCGTTCAATAGTTCCCGGTGTGGCAACTTCGACATAGCGTACGCCGTTCGTAAATCCTGGGAATCTTCTTTCCAGTACCGCAATCAGCCGCGCTTTCTCCCTTTCCTTCTTAAGAAGATAGTTTTCTGCATCTTCGTCATACCAACTGGCAAATGTCGGCCCGATCGCTACAACTACATGGCTGTTTTCATCACACAGCGTCCTATCGTCGATGCTCAAAATATAAGCGGTGACTTCGCTTTCATCCAGCAAATCTGTATTTCCAACCAGCATTTCAATGGGCGCCGTATCCTCCGGGATAACGCGCTTATCTATATGGGCATATAATACAACGCTGGGATGGGTGGGGACTTGATTTGCTGCCCATTCAATTCTTTGGGCTTTCAAGTATGTCTTATCGATCAATTTTCCGTATAAATTCCACACTGTACCCGAGTAAATGAGATTGTCTGCATATATATTATCACCGCTCTTCAATTTTACCCCCGAGGGATGGTCGCCGGCAAACAAAATTCTTACCACTTCATTTTCAAGAAGCATGTCTCCGCCATTTTCTTCGATTGTTTTCTCCAGTTTACCCGGTAGAAAAAGGGTAGAACCGGCCGGATAGTAACTGCCTCCGACATGATTATCCACAAACATGACTGCAGCGAGGACAGCTGGAGATTCTTCTACCGTGGCGTAACAGTAAGTGGAGGTAAGCTTATCGAAGAATTTGAATATCTCTAGACCAGAAAAATATTTCTTCAGTAAATCCTTTGCGCTTTTGTTGATATAGCTCAAGAACCGGACGTAGGAAATTGGATGCCGTAACAGGCATCTTAGTGATTCCTTTGGGTTTGTTTCATCGGGGGTGGTATAACTCGGATTCTCCACCATCACGTGTTTGTACATTTTCTCAAGATCATGATAAAACCTTCTTATATTTTCCTTCTCAGCAGGGAACACTTGTGCCAGTTCCTCAGCAAACATATCAAGATCCGGCCAGAATTTGATTCTCTGGCCATTGAAATTTACACAGTACAGTAAATCATGCTTGATAACATCGATCGGCTCCTCCAAACAGTTGAAGACAAAGCGATGCGCGTTGAACCCCTTTTCTCCAAAGCCGAAAAGCATGGCTGCCCCTTGGTCAAAGATAATATTGTTGCGTTTGAAGATCCCACAGGATCCGCCCGGCGCATAACTCTTATCAATAACAGCTACGTGCACTCCTCTTTTCGCAAGTAAGCTAGCAGCAGTTAAGCCAGATAATCCCCCACCAATCACTATTACATCGTATTGCATGATAACTCTCCTCAAAAATGGCGGTCAAGTTGTGGTATTTGATGTCAATGGCAACTAGCAAAAACCATAGTTTTATTGTATCAGATACTGTTGCATTGGCAATAGAAGCATACGTCGAACCAGAATCACCATACAGCTGACCGGGGAATTGCGCAATTGCCTCTATTGTTGCACATTCACTCATTTAGTTGAGTCTGTTAGCACTGCGCCAAGAGTTAGCTTGACAACCAGATGCCGTAGATATATTATCGGCAATAAGTTCAATAAGAGTCGGCATGCCTAATTGTGAATTGAAATGGGAAATGTCAGTTAGTAATGGACTTGAATGATGTCATCAAGCTTAGTATCAGCATTGTTGCCAGCTTCGCCGCCGGTGGTATCGGCAGTATCTTTACCTTTAAGGCTATACCAAAATGGTATGCTACACTGAAGAAGCCGCCCAAGACTCCACCCAACCGTGCATTCGGGCCTGTCTGGGCTACGCTCTATATTCTTATGGGAATATCTGTCTTTCTTATCTGGCAGAACGGATTAGATAGCGGTGGAGCAAGAATTGCCTTTACCCTGTTTTGGGTCCAACTGACATTAAACGCTCTCTGGTCACTTGTCTTTTTCGGAATGAAGTCTATAAGGGGTGGGGTGATAACGATTGTTATTCTGTGGTTTCTTATTTTGGCCACGACTGTTGCCTCTTTCAGGGTTTCAACCTTGGCCGGAGCACTTCTTATTCCCTACCTTATCTGGGTCACTATTGCTTCGTACTTGAACATTGGAGTGTGGTGGCTGAACAAGCCTGCCAAACAGAAGAAGGACATCTAGATATCTCTAGCATTCTGTCACTCTCAGTCAAAACGTGACATGGTGGGCGGTATTGGACTCCAACGAACGTGCAGCATGATCCTTGAGGCAAGCTAGGAAATTTGATAGTTTTCGATGTGAGATAACAATATAGCGAATTGTTGAGGCATATCTAAACGAAGAGCGTATTACGATTTGCCATTGACATCGATTATCGCCTACCTCATAATATCACTACTGATAGAGCGGATTTAAGAACTAGTATTAGCTGCCCTACAGGTTATGGTGATAGGTGCTAATATGGCTTCACAAAAAGACCCTGATCGTAGGCGATCTGAGCGAATGTCAGATTTTTCATTTCGCGGCATGGAACTGCTATTCAGGGTTATAGACTTCGTTTACCCATATATTGACAAAAGGGTACAGAGGTTTGGTATCCGACCCGGGATGACCGTTGTAGATTACGGATGTGGACCCGGTCGATACACAACCAGATTTACACATCTGGTTGGAGAGAAAGGCAGAGTATTTGCCGTCGACATTCATGAACTCGCGATTGAGGCGGTAAAGAAAAGAATCGAAAAACAAGGACTGAAGGCCGTTACTCCTGTATTGGCGAAAGGTTATGATAGCGGGATACCAGATGGTGTAGCAGATATCGTACGCGCAATTGATGTGTTCTTCGCGATCAATGATCCAACGGCATTTCTGAAAGAACTACGACGAATAACTGATGCAGAGGGTTTTCTCATAATCGATGATGGTCATCAGTCACGGAAAGAGACAAAGCGCAAGATTGCCGCTTACGGATACTGGGAGGTAATAGAGGAGAGGAAGGACCATCTCAAGTGTAAGCCATTATCCTTTGAATAAAGTTTGGATAGGGCAGTTAGCCCGGTACCACACCGGATGGCAATTCCGTCAAGGAAATACACTCGGTGGTTGAGAGTAGAGACGATTATTATAGGACTGTAACAGGTCCGTTGGCACAGGTCACCACGAAATCTAGGTGCGAATCGGGCGCAAACGGAAATCACCGGGGCCAGAGCACCCAGGAATACAGCAACAGCCTGAATTTAGTGTATTCCGGCGCCTTTCACCGATTAAGAATGAAAAGAGCAACCAACAAAATCATAGCTCAGGAGGCGAAAGTTGAATATCTCCGGCCCTGAACAATCACTTGTTTTGTTCAGTAAGTCATATTAGCCTTTTTTGATTAGTGAGTCGCAATCCATCATTTTGTGACCTGATGATTAGCCATTTTGCTTCTGATTGGGCGACGTACTATCCCACAGCTAGACGATAAACTTCAGTATACGAGGATTAAGCTTTTTCCGCCACTCCTTTCATTTGTCAATTAAATTAGATTCAACTTTGAAGGAAAAGAGGAATATGAGGAGGTAATGTTAAATCGAGAGACCAATAAGACACCCGGCCGGACTCTCCTAACCCTACCCTCTAAATCATATGGGTGCAGTCCATTAGCTTCAAATCATAACTGGAATATTGGCGTTATTTTGGCGTTAAACTGTCTATAACGGTTTGGGGCAGGACGGCATTTTACGAATAAAAAAGGTTTTTAGTGATTGATACAACAGTTCTAGTTTATACGTAAAAGCACCTGTTAGGACAAGTGGCATACAATTACGAAACCGCTGCTCTACCCCTGAGCTACGCTGGCATTGCTTTGGATCCCCTCAATTATATGGCTATAGACTTGCAAAGTAAAGGCTACCGAGCTATGCCTCTTGGCTTGAGAGACGACTTTTGGTTTGGCATCACGTAGTAATTATAGTTAAGTGCACAAATCATAACATCCTCCCCTTTAAACACCCCCAACTATGACCTAATGAACCTTGGAAATATCAGCGCTCCATCTTCACTCCAGCTCGGTCGTAATTGGCTCCGCCCAAGCCATTGCTACAGCAATGTCCAACAACCAGGGCAATCACACTCACCAGAAGCACCAGATTCATTACTTTAGACCCACCCACTTGTCCTATTCTATTTCAATACCGCCTGCTTATTCCAGCCTTCGCGTACTACAGGCGTTATTTGCTTATGCAGCAGGATT
>Ga0307376_10000804_pt1 | contig 36831 bp, 37 predicted proteins | sample TR2MG_FD_202536 | JGI IMG/M metagenome (GOLD analysis project Ga0307376, IMG submission 202536) | Soil microbial communities from Risofladan, Vaasa, Finland - TR-2 | ecosystem: Environmental > Terrestrial > Soil > Coastal area > Acid sulfate soil | place: Finland: Risofladan, Vaasa | collected...
GAAGTTCTTGAGATGTTAGCCAAAGTAAAAAGTGCTGCTGTGGTGGGTCTGGAGGGAGCCGTAGTGGAAGTAGAAGTGGATTTATCACCAGGCTTACCTTCTTTCACAAAGGTTGCGACATAGCACACACTTCACTAGGGACAGGTAAAACACCCTGTAGCTCCGAGGGATTATTACCATCTACCCAAACTTTTATCCTTAGCGCTTCGAGTGCTAGTTTCTTTTCAGCATATCCGAAGTCTGCCAGATTTTGGCTGGCAATCTTACAGAAATCCTCTATCTTCTCAAAGTCAATATGGCTCTCTTTGGTGTGCTCCAGCTTTTTCTCGGTCTCCTGAATTGTCCTATGCAGTTCAGTCTTCTCACGATTTATCTTCTCATTCTCTTTAACTACTATATCCTCTGGAAAGCCTTTTATGGCCCATTGTAACAATTGCTCTTGTTCTTTATTGAGAGCCTTGAGCCTCTTTACTGTGTGGTCTAGTTCCTCTTCCAAAAAACTCTCTTGATTTATACCGTCTTCAGATTGCTGTAAACCTGCTAGGATAATACTCGGATTCTCAAGTGCTTTGGCAACCTCAGCCCAAACGGCCTCGTCTAATTTACTGGCATTTATAGTCTTACTGGTACAGCGTTTGTCTGAAATCAATCTCACTCGACCGCTACATCGGTAATAAGGCTTACCATGTACAGGGACGCCGTAGTATCTTCTACCACATGACTTACAAAAAAGCCTGCCAGATAGCAAATAGCTCAGTTTTTGATTGCGTGGGGACAATTCTCTATTCCTGTCTAACTGCCCCTGGATAAGCTCCCACTCTTCCCAGGTAAAAGCGGCGCGGTCAACAGCATCAGGAATTAAAATGTGCTCTGAGGCAGAGCAACTAAGGCGTTTCTTGCCCTCCGTCTTGGTCTTACCGGCATAGCTCCTACCAGCATAGGCGGTATTGCGCATAATGCGCCCAACAGTTCCCCTACTCCATCTATGACCACCTTTGGGTGCTGGTGTACCCTTCTCCATTAGTCTACGGCAAACCTCGTTCAAGAATATACCCTCTTGAATTAACCATCGTCCTATCATCTTTACTGTTTCGAGGTCGCCGTTTGCCACGTTAATTTCACGTTCTTTGTCATAGTCATACCCGTATAAAATACCCCGTCCCGTTGGCAGTTTACCACTCCTTATTCGCTCTCGCTTCCCACGCATCGTGCGTTCCCGTATCTTCTCAGCTTCCAGTTTGGCAGCGTAGCCCTTGATGTGAGTAATCAATAGACCGAGGTCTGAATTGTCCAGGTCCTCAGTAACTAAGATTAGCTCGACTTCGCTTCGCTCTATTTCCTCTTGCAGAATAATGAAATGGACGGGGTCTCTAGATAAGCGGTCTAGGGTATAGGCAACAACCGCATCCACTTCCTTATCTCTTACCCACTGCCTGAGTTGGTTTAATTTCGGTCGGTCAAGAGACAAGCCTGAGTAAGTCTCTCTAACAGTGTATTCCTCTCTTATCTCGTATCCAAGCTCTTGCGCCTTGTCCTGGCACGCTTTAAGCTGACTATCAAGGCTAGTGCCTTCGGCTTCCTGATTGTCTGTGCTGACTCGAGAGTAGATTGCTGCCTTCATTTCTTCACCCCCTTCCACTTGGGTTTGTCCCAGTATGGAGATGTGCATTTAGGGCATACTTTGGGCTTTACTGGTCTTCTTGGTATCCATTCATGCCCACAGCGTAAGCACTTCAGTTTCGGTAGCTCAAAGTTTATATTCATAGCTTAATTATACACCCATAACTGTATAATGTCAATACCATTCCTCCCCTTTTTCTGATAAAATCACTACATGGTGTTTGATAGTGAAACAGTCAAGGTCGCTATTTGGGGTATCCTTGGTATTGCAGGTTTAATATTAGCAATAAGCAGGATGAGATTTGAAAAGCGCCTTGATTGGAGAATAGGAATAGGAATACCCCTCTTTGGTGTCTCGTTGTTTGTTCTTACTACTGAACTTCCACAATATGGTATAGGCTTCAGTATACTAGGAACGCTGATAATGGCCGGGGCTGCTCTAATGGCAATTAAGCAGAGTGATGAACGAGTTAGAATTGATAGACGTGAACGCAAATTGATTGACATTATCACGTGGGCTAACGATATTGCCAGATGTGAAACAGCAGCTGCACTTGCTCCGCTTCCCGTTGTAGAATTGGCAAAGTCAGCGTCAGAACTAGGGAAGGGGAAAATAGAGGCGGTCTTTGAATACCGCAACAGAAATACTAGGACAAACCTTATTATGAGATACCAGAATTTAGATGCTATACGAACACGTATAGTATTAATGGCTAAACAACTAGACAAGCAGTTAGGCAGTAATCTAGGACTTCTAGCCCAACAAACCGGTGAGAAACTCGAAGAGCATGTTAAATTGGGGTGGAAGTTTATTGCGGGAGAAATGAGTGACGATGAGTACAAGGAGCACTGGAAGTCACTAGTAGATAGTGCAATGGCTTTAGCAGAAAAAGCTGAAGAAAACATATAGATTGATAAGAATAAACCTATATGCCTTCGTTTACCACCCATATTTCACCTTGCTGCAAATCCTTCTACCATCATCCCTAGCCCAGAATTCAACTCTCTCACATATAAAACTCATTGGTTTTATGCCCATTCCAAGCCTCAATGGTGACTTTGGTGATTCATTTTCGCTAGTTTGCATAACTTTCCTTTGTTTTTCTTCTAAGAGGGACTTTATAGAATCTGGGTTATATGTGTCACCTGAATCACCCTTTTGGTAATCCTTTAAAGTTAAACCGTGCCACACCTTCTTACCAGCATGCCCTCTTTTTGATATAAAATTCCTGCTCTGAAGCTCTACTGTAAGCATCTTTTTGGTAACGGGTTCCTCATCATTCTGTTGACACCATTCCTCGTAGGCTTGGTACAGGTCACCGTGAGCTACCCTTGCAGTTCTATCTATAATGCAACAATCATCAAGGAAGTCACCAAGTATATCCATCTGGCTGCGGTAGATTGCTGTTTCAGTGCTAACTTCCTGTGGCTCTAGCAGGTCTTTACGCTTCTGCCATTCAAGACATCCCTGGACCATCCAGGCTAATATACCCTTCCCTTCTTCTTTTAATTTTTCTCCCAGGTCTTTATCTCTTTCGCCCAAAGGAATGAATTGCTTGAAAGGGATTAGCTTCACTCTTTCCCACATGGCGCTATCCTCTCCCCGGATCAGAGGCTTATCGTTAGCTACAAGGAATATCTTGAAGGTCGGATAAAACTCAAAGTTCTCTTTATACAAGAATCTGGCAGTCATTCTGTCACCGCCCGTCATATTCTTAATTGAGGCTGAAGCTAGTCTCTCACCCTTTTCGGCTTCAATGGCCACTACCATTCTTGAGCCCACTAATCGGGCTTTGTCACTATGCCCGCTATACCTCTTGATAAGCAAGGTCTCGCTTGGTGTTTGCTTAGCATAATCACCAAGCACCCACATCACAGCTCCCAAAGTCTTACTCTTACCTGTCTTTGTGGGCCCGAAGACAAAGAACATGACTTGCTCCTTGGTTTCTCCCGTAAGACAATAGCCAAATACTCGCTGCAGATAAGCTATCAGCTCTCTATTGTTACCTGTAACCCGTAGCAGGTGTTGTTGCCATAGGCTACTGTGGGCATCAGGGTCATATTCAACTGGTGATATTGAAGTTATGAAATCCTCTCTTCTATGAGTGTTAAGAATCCCTGTATGGAGGTCTATCGTCCCATTCTGGCAGTTAAAAAGCATACTGTTGGAATCAAGTTCTTGAACTTTTATGGGCACAAGGTCTTTAGCAAGTGCTATCATGGCGAACAGTCTGTTTTCCGATTCTGATTTCTTGGCATGGTCTGCCAGTTCCTTACGCTGTCGGTCATCTATAATATTGGCAGCCTCAGTGTATATATTTCTCACCGCCTCCTTGGCTAACGCCATGATTTGGTCCCCATTATCCTTTTCCCAGACTTTTCCATTCCAGACCAGCCAATAGCCTGTTTCGTAGCAGTAACGTAAATACTCACCATATCTCTTAATCAGCCTTTCGGCGTTGCCCATATCGGTAAGGTTAAGCATCTCAGATTCTTTGCCATGACTAGGGACTTTGTTTTTCAATGTCCATTTTCCGTCAGGTGTCTGCATATAGTCTTTATCACTGCTCATTCTGGTGCTCTTCTTCTGGCCATAACGTCTCTACCGATTGATTGTTCCGTGGCTTAAGCAGTAGCATCATAAGGCGCTTGAAAGCCGGACTAGCATGGTCGGTATGTTGCCAGCTAGTAGTTAGTTCAAGCTGGCTATTTCTCAGGCTCTTATTGCTCAGTCTATCTTTTTCCAAGCTTACTACCGTTCACATTGTCCAGTATTGGCAGTCTCAACAATTCCTATAACAGCCTCTCACTCTTGCCTACCATCGCTCGTAACATCCACTTTTGGCCAGATTGCAGCTTCGGATACCCCTAGAGCTACTGCCAGCCTTTCCCTTACACTTGGTCCGGGGTAGAGATTGTAGCGCTCCACAGCCACGATTACGGCTGTTGAAACACCTGTTTTGGCCACTAATTCCATTATGGGGAAGCCTTGTTGTTTTCTGAGTTGCCTAAGGTTATTTTGCCTTACCATATTGCCCCCTTTAACGAAAGTCACTACTCGAGCTATAATTATTATTAAGTCTATATTATCGTGATAAGGAATAAATAAGATGATAAAACTAAGAACCGAGCAAGATATTTCCCAAGCGCTCAAAGCCAAGCTGGGGCATGAACCTCGTGAGGATATATGGGAGGAGTTAATAACTGACCGTTACGTGGCTGAGGCAATTCAGGATGGTAACATAAATGGACTCCTAGAGCGTTACAAGCTACAAGAAGAACGCTACCCAAGAAGCCGAAAAAGGGGGGGAGAAATTTATATAGAGCCACCAGACGAGAGACTAATGTATTCCTCTAAGGTACTAGCTTGGGATGCATCTCAGGAGCAACCCATAATTGACTTCCGCCAAGAGGTGCTGGGGGGCAAACTATTATCCCCGGGCCAAATCGGCGCTTGGGTTGAGGATTTGGCATCAAGGGAGAAGGCCGACAGTATTAGCTACATCACGGTAAGACTCCCCAAAGGCATCGAGGTGAAGCAGATGCCTACAGAATGGTTGGTGGAACCTCCGCTGGTCATTGAAAGACAAAAGTGGCTCGGGTTGAAAAAAGAGGTTCTATCTTATGGCGTTTATAGCATGACAGATAAGAAATGGGTGCCGAGTTCCATCCCGGTGCCAGAAGGTGGCACTCTAGAGCGATTGTTTAACCTCAGCAAATACCTCGGGTCAAGATATTCGTGGGGGGAGGCCGAAGCCACTATGTTCATCGTGACTGGCTTAACACCGTTGCTCCCTTTAGCCCAGAGCACACCGAGATGGAGACGTTACGCCCCCATTACCGTTACTATGGAGCTAAGCCTCCATCTCTCTCCCAAGAAGGTGGCAGCAATCTATGGCAAGGTCAAGAAAAAAGTCCTCTCCTTTTACTACCCAGGACACAAGAGGGATCGCCCCATGAGCAAGAAGCACTTGGAGCTGGCAATTTTCTATCATCAGCACCCAGGCAAAAAAGGAGCGGAGATGATGCCTCTTTGGAATAAAGAGCATGAGGAGCATAAGTATGACATACTAACCAACTTCCTCAGGGATGCTAGGCACGCTCATGACAGGCTTATTAGGCTATGAAGGGATAAGCCTAGGAAATTTCCTGATTTAGTGTGATTTTTCCTTCGTGTTTAGCTACGGAGACCCCCCTACCCTAACCTGCGAAATCTTGTGTGTCACTGCCCTCTCGGTTTACAGAGTTAAAAGCCGTAGCTATTTGATACCCCATCCCCCTTTTAGCTTTGTTTTCTCTTTTTTTAGGGTTGAAAAAATTGAATAAATCCGTCAAAACGGCTTCTAGCTTTGGGATTCTTCTATTTCAGGCAAAGAAGACATATAATGAGATAATGGAAGTGAAGAGGCTAATCCTCTTGATTGCCCTGGTAGTGATACTGGCGGGGTTAACCGCATCGGCGGTGTCTGCTACTAGCGCCTCGCTTACTGATAGCAACATTCCTGATAACGAGGTAACTACCAGCCAAACTAAAGCGAGTAATTCCTCGACAAGTGCTACAATCACGATTACGATGACTGGAGTAATGGACGAGTGAAAACTCAACCAGTCCGAGTATTCTTGTGGCTTTGCGCCATATTCTTTTCAGTATTACTTATGCAGTACATCTATCAATATACACAGCTGAGCCTCTACACCACAAATGTCACCCCATCTTGTTTGAGCTCTGTCTTATCCGAGAAATCACAGAAGGCATCCGGTTGCATAGTATGAATAGGTATTAGCTTTTGGGGATCTAGTCCCTCTATGACGTGTCTAATATCAACGACTACAGCATGTCCAGTGGTATGAAGCGTCTCCAACGAAAAACCAGCGTTCTCCAGAAATCTCTCAAATACTTGTTGATATGCGCTGTCGCGGTAGCCTTGCCACAGGGAGTAGAGGAAAACACCGTCACGTAGTCCGCTCCTTTCGATATCCATACGCATGGACGGGCGACATGCCATAATGATATGGTTTTGTACTTCTTTTAGTTGTTCGCGTGAAATATGATATTCTGAAAAACGCCGCGCGTACTCTTCCCCAATATCGTTGAAAATCTTTTGCGTTAACCGATACGGGAAGAATACCTTGATATTTGGATATTCCTTCGATGGGTATGGCAAGTTGTTCCCAAGCTGTCGCAGCTCATGCAGTACATTGGCGGTGTAGACATCGACCACAAATATCCGTTTCAACCGCAGAGTTGCTCTATAGAAACTCACCAGACGATCTATGTTCTGGCTTGAGCATTGGAAAAGCAGAGGAGAGTTTACCCCCTCCATCCGTGCGACTACTGCGTCCTCAAGCTCTTTTTCAGTCATCATTTGCTCGTCAAGACGCCCGAGTATAGAACCCTCGATCAAAAGGATATCAGGCTGTCTTTTTGCTGTTTTTATAAAGCGATCAAGGCATGCAGACTTTCGACCATGTCCCCGAAAATCACCAGAATAAATTACTGTTTTGCCTTCGGTGTTGATTTCAAACGCTGCTGCATCAAAAGCAGAGTGGTCCATAAGATAAGGTTTTATTTCAATATCTCCAATTTGAAAAGGCTGGTACATCTTAAATCTTCTCGATTCGGAATCAAAACCATCACAAATCTTGAAACGTTCAGAAATTTGGATTAGCTTCTCTGTTCCAGCAGATATATATACGGGGATCGCGGGGTTGATGTACTTCAGAAGTCCGTAGTGGTCGATATGTGCGTGTGAAATCAACACAGCATCAAAGTCTGCACTATCCCAAGTATACAACCCTTCTATTTTAGGCAGCACACCAAGTTCAAGCAGTTCTATATGAGGTAACTTAGCGATGTCGTCACTAATCGGCTCATTGTTAAGGAAAAGGGGATAACCCGCATCTATCAAGATCCTAGTCGTGTGTGTTTTGATCTCTATGAGTGTCCCGCCAATCTCTTTCGTCCCGCGGTAGATGGTGATTTGCATAGAGCTCTCCAGCTATTTCACTTCCCCAATCGTCGCGTCACCAGGTCTGATTTTTATCTTTCCGTCTTCATCAGGGAAATAATAGATGTGATGGAGTTTGATGATATCCCTCTCAATACTGAGTTCCATATTGCCAAATGAATAATCGTTATTGTCATTTGAGGGCATTACGCAAACCGCATACAACTCAAGCGGTTCCGGTACATTCCCTCGGAAACCGAATAGCTTCCACCACTTACCTCTGGCATCGCTGCGTAGCAGCTCGCGGATAAAGGTTGCATACGCTATGGCTTGTTCCATTGCATCTTTGGGCGGTTCATTATTTGTATTTTCGTCCTTTAGCTCCATAATGCACAGATGCGTTGCCTTGCCACCCGTACCTGTTCTCGCCAGGATGTCTACGTGGCCGTCATGTGATCCGGAATATTTTACATTCCTATGTCTACTTGCACTTATCGGAGTGGCCATAGGAAAACGCACTTTGGCAATTGTCACTGGTTGTATACCCAACAGTGGCTTTTCCTTGCTTTTCGTTTTGGAAAACTCCGTCAGTAGCAGGCTCTCTATACGATGCTCCTCGTTCCCTTTATTGGCGTCAGCTTTACGGGCACCTTTTCTATTTTTAAAAAACCTGCGAAATTCAGCAGCATCCTTGCTGTCCCAGTCTGATGCTGCCAGACGTATATTGCATTCAAAATCACGCAGATTGGTTTCCTCTAATTTGGTTTTAGATTCCTTTGTACTCAGTCTGCATTTCTTATCCCTTTTTGCTATGAGCTTGGCAACGGTCTGTCCCATATACCGCAACTCAAAATTGACAGAGTCTTTGGCTTTCTTTGCTGAGGTGATGTTCAAATAAACCCTTAGCGGCGACCACTCACGAAAGCTACTCCGCACGCTTTTAATGGTATCAATATTCCTGAGAATCTCTTCCGCATAACTGGCATAGCGACCCCGCCATTCACTATTTTTCTTCAAAAGTAACCGGGTCTCCTCAATAACTTGCATAAACTCGTTTTTCGTCACTTCTTTCATTCTCGTTACCTCCTTGCAATAGCGATACTATTAGTTAGCTCGTTATCATCATTAGGCTGTTTGTGCTCCTTATATAAATATGGCCGGTTTCCGCATCTTGCTGTTCTACCATATTCTGAATCCACCTGAGTGGCGGGCAAATTCAAGGAACTCAATTAAGTCTGATCTTAAATCTTGACTACTCCGCGGAGAATCAACGCCAAGAACCTTCTGGACTTTCAGCAAATTTGAACGTGCTGCCTCCTTAAATGTTGTTTTTGCTTTATTTGCCTCTATAGAATATTTCGAATTTATGATATTCTCCAAACGCTCAACAATCAGTTTAGTTTGCCGAGCACCAATCTTGATTCCAGCGTTTGCAAAACCTTCTTCCACCTGCTGAGCTGTCAAAATCGCATCGCAGTTCTGACAAATAAAACTCCACAACGGTGTCCAAGCCTGAATATTTCGGTAGAAACCTCTCCCGACATCATTGGTGGGTTTTATCCCAATGATATCAAACCCCATGTATGCCCCCCTTCATTGTTTTGCTCAATAGTATTTGCTGCCAGCAATTATACCACTCGGTAACTTAGTGAAGTTTGAGGAGGCTTGAGGCTTTTCAAGGGATTGCTAAGGTCATTGATAAAGTTAAGATATGGCTAGAGAGGAAGTTGAACCATCGGAATAGGGAATACACCGGGAAAAAAGAGGAGTCATCCGAGCGTGCCTATTAATGGAACAAGAAGCAGCACATAAGAAACGTGAGAATGAAAATAAAGTCAAGATTGAAGTAAAGAAGGTTAGGGAAGCTAAAAAGGTTGCCGGCAAAGCGACGTCATCAACCGATACTCTTGATAGCCAGCACCGTTGCGATCAAGAGGCCAACAGTAAAAAGCACTAAAAGACCGTTCAACCGCTTCATTTGGTTAGACAACTCCGTTTGGGAATATAAATTTAAGAGCGAAATCTGTTGTTGCTTTGAATCTACATCATTACGCAGATTATCAAGTTTTAATGTGATCAAGGCATGTATTTGAAGCGCTTCGAGTTTGGCAGTAGCAGCATTTAGCTGTGTCGTTCCAGTGAATGTGCTACATTGCTCACGAAAGTGCGACGTATATGATGGCAAAGGACTAAGCTGTCCAACCATCCGGCATCCCTCTCTTGTTACGCTTGATAGTGCCATGATTTCTTCGGAACCTATTCTTTGACCCATCCCTAACCAGTACCGTATCTTAACACCTAGGGATGTCTTACTTGGTGCTAACATTTCGAAAACACGTGTGAATTGTGCATCCGAATAGTCTAGCCATTTCTTCTCTAGGTCTGCTACATTGTTTTGAATCTCTATTAAATCCCTCCATGCGCTTACAATCTGTTGCGGGCTAAGCGGCTGCAGATAATTTGATCCATATCTATCCGCTTTTGCACCAAGTGATTCTATTGTTGAGGCCAAACTTTTAGCTTGGTCTACGTAAGTCATTTGTTTTGACTCTCCATTTTATTAGTAAACTCTTTCTTCCGGCTATTCTACTACGGCAGCAAGGGCCACAAGCCTTGTTATTACCTTCTAAACTAAAGGTTGCGCTATTTGCAAGTTTGCCAATTCTCCGTCAATATTAAGAATATACTTTAAGAATATACTTCCCGAACCATGGTGGTGTGTGAGCACCCTCGACATATTTCTCAACAATCGTAAATCCCTGTCGTCGCAAGAACAACTCCAAATCGTCTGGCTCATACTTCGTCATCCAGCACACTTGCACCTGAGTCCGTTTTTTCTTATGAGCTACTCTTGCTACTATGGTTTTAGCATTTTCAACGTCGCTATAGGCATGACCCTCAAACATTGGGAACTGAAAATCGAATTCTTGAATGTCAGTCCCTTGAACATCTCGGATTGGACCTGACCAGAACTGTCTCATCACTTCGTCTGAATAAATCTTTTGTAATTCAGTATCGCTCCTAGCACCAATGTACTCGACGCCAAGAAGTAAATAGTCTTGCGGGGACATCATTTCACGCATCGTTGTCAGAATGTTGGTCTCTCGGAAATTACCCAGACTCCCACCGAGGAACCCGATAATCCTACAAGAATTGCGTGGGGTTACCTGAGTATTGATATACTCGTTAAACCTGTCTGCGTTTGCTAGAAAGTCGTCAACTATATAATGCATATGAAGTCTTTGTCCATACAAAATCATGAGTGGCTCGAGCCGTTGGATAGTAATCTGCATAATAGCAAAGCTCTGATCAACTGCTACATAGCCTATATCTGATTTTGTCTGCTCTAATAAGTGCATAAGAATAACCCTGTCTTTCCAACCAATGCCTACTCCCAAGTTGATAAACCTGAATCCTAATTTTCCCGACTTTCCCGCATCCTCGATGATCCGTCTGACGATGTCACCACCTTTAGTTCCCAATAGACTCTGGGCCATCTGGGCAGTCTGGTATGTGGAGCGGTCTGCGATTTCGACCCAACGTGTCGCCCCCTGAGCGTCCCAATAAAGATACTTCTGGTCGACTTCACCTCGTGCTATCTGTCTTCGCAAATCCCTTAGGAGAGCAAGGTCAGGATTATCTACGGCGAATACGCCTGATACGGGATAGTAAGCCGAGAGGCTCCCGCCAGGTGGCTGTTGAACACTTCTACTCCCATTATAGGATTCGGTTTTCCATTCAGGATTCACCCAAGTCGCTATAGTGTCCAGTGCTTGCTCAACTTGCGCTACTTCAGCATTATATGGTATGTGAAATTCCCTATAATGCTGGGCATACCTTTCTTTATATTCTGTAAGGAACTTGGGGATCTGAACAGAATCATCTAGCTTGACTATTCCCAATTCAGATATCTTTTCACCTAAAGGTACCAGCACCTTTTCTTTGATGCCTTGTTTGTTTATCCAATCCTGTCCAAGACTCTCTTCGCTGAGGCATACCAACAAGAGGTTATTGTTGGAATTTGTTGCCCCAATCTGATAGGCAATGTCAGAGCCACCGGTAACATCATGTGGTACCATTGAGGGCAAGCATCTACGCTCTAGAAGACCCTTATGCAAGATGTCGATCTGGCCGCCTTCCCATTTTTTTGAGTAACTCACGAAAACGGTTCGGGGTTGAGGAGGTTTAGTTACTGCCATTGTTCTCCTTTTTCATAAGGATAGCATATGCTAGATAGGAAAAAATCGCCTAATTTAACACAACGAATGATCAAGTGTTCTTATGTAGTTATAATTACACTACTTGGTTAAATCTTTGTCAACTACTCATGCTCCCATTTCTGGTGAGAGCATCCCTGGTAACGAGATAACTACCGGCCAAACTGAGGCAAGCAATTCCTCGGCAAGTGCTACGATAACGATTACGATGTTTACTGTGACTGATGAGTAGCGGGTTCTGCTATAATCATTGCAGAACGCAGCATATTGGGTCATAATCGACCCAAAAAGGGAGGAAACAGAAATGGGAGAGAAACATAAGCCAGGTGAAATAGCTAAGGACTCTGGGCAGTACCCAATACAGGGACCCCGTGGAGGCGAGACCGGCGGAGAGAGGACGGTAGTAAAGGGGGAGCCATTCCCTCCCACTCCCAAGAAGGGACAAACGTATGGGACGCCTGATAAGACCAAGCACTAAGTTGCAGCCCACCTTTAGTTCGAACTAGTCTGGCAATGTTCTCTTGTTTCTGTGTTGGTGTCCCCTTCATTTTAGCTCTCTTTACATTTGGTATTTTCCTTTTTCTCTTGTGTTATTATCCATAGAGTATTCTCTCGTGATATCAAGGATTCGACCCGTTGAATAAATAAAGCCTCCTTGTCTTCGACGGCTTCATATCCTTGAATACACGCATTATAGAAGTGTATTTCTTTTCTAAGTGTTTCACAGGTCGTGCGATAGTTAATCCAGTTCTCTTGATACTTGAATGTCTTTAGGGCTGCGATAGAAATCGCCACCAAAGCTGCAATGGCTACAACTATCCATCTGATGTGGTCTGTTTCGACTATTATCAAAATAGGCGTCACTACCGATAGCACTATTGCAGTCCACTGGAGCAGTTTATATTTATTGTGATTCTGTATAGCCTTTTTATCATACCAATTTATCTCAACTTGATATCTGCCCTTTTGATATTCTGCAAAGTCTTCCTTATTCATCTGTTTTTTCTCTAATACCCAAGTTCTTTATACACTCCCTCTGGGTAGTAATAATTATTGTTCTCATGCATCTTATAGGTCTCAAGAGCATACTTTATGATGTAAGGCGAGAATGGAACAAATATTGCCCCAATATCCTTAATTACAGGCGGACAAGTCGCTTCAACCATTTTCTTGGTTCCGTCTAGATTAACTCCTATTATTGTGCAGCCTTTTTCTATCGCAACTTCTGCCTCCCACCGAACATACTTGTATTTATGTCTCGTATCTTCACCTATTAACAAAACATATTTGCCAGCTAAGTTGATTCGTTCACGACATTTGCGCTTGACGTAAGATTCATCTTTAGAGTTGATGTCGTCATGGAGTTGGCAATTAGTGAAGTCAAAATCAATGTTCTCATTTTCTTTCCACGCTAACATAAGCCGATAATCCGTTATATCTGTGCTACTGAAACCAACAAATGTCCTTGGTAAACCCATAATCTGCCTCCATTTTAGCCTAAGCTAGACGATATCTGTCACTACAGAATAAAACAAATACCGGTTCGCTTAGCAAAGCTCATATAGGAAATTGTAATATTAAGATGTGCAGATGTCAATGGTAATATAGCTTCGCCCGATAGAGCCTCAAGCTGTCCTCAAACTTTGACTCAGTGCATCCTTGAGCCGTATTGATAGCTCACCCCAGGTCCCATATGATATACTCAACTAGGACTGAGGAGGACAAAATGAGTAAGAAAACGCTGGCAGGAGTCATTGTTGGTTGTATTATAGTCGTCATCGTAATAGTAGTCATAGCTATAAATGCATCTACATACACACTTAGCGTAAGTGTCAGTCCCTCAGGAGCAGGTTCTGTGTCTCCTGCAGGTGGCCAATATAAATCTGGTGAGCAGGTGATACTGACAGCCAGCCCAGCTAGTGGTTATACATTTGATTATTGGTGGGGTAGTGCTTCAAGTAGCTCACTCACTATCACTATTACCATGGACTCGGATAAAAACATCACCGCTAACTTTATGACTCAGTGCGTTCTGACGATAGGAAGCACGGCCGGTGGCAGTGTATCTGCTCCTGGCGAGGGGCTGTTCCCAGACTATGACGCTGGGACGGTGGTTAACCTGGTGGCTGAATCTCAGGAGGGTTACCACTTCGTCGAGTGGACTGGCGATGTAAGTGCCATCGCTGATGTTTATGATGCCGAGTCCACCATCACCATGAACGGAGACTACTCCATAACGGCTGACTTTGTGCCGGTATATGACCTCACCATCTCCAGCAGTGCTGGCGGTTCGGTAACCACCCCCGGCGAAGGAACTTTCACACACAACGCTGGCACGGTGGTTGACTTGGTGGCCAGGGCTGAGGAAGGCTACGACTTTATTAACTGGACTGGCGATGTGGGCACCATTGCCTATGTCAATTACCGCTCAACCACTATCACCATGGACTCGGACAAAAGCATCACCGCTAACTTTGAGCCAGAACCACCACCAACGCCAGAAGTTGAGTATAAGATAACTGGGACTGCTTCAAAGGTTTTTGTGACACTAAACAATGAATCAGGTGGCACAGAGCAATTTGACAATGTTAGTGTCCCGCATACGTATACCTTCGAGGAGTTTGATGATTGGTTCTTGTATATTTCTGCTCAAAATCTAGGGGAGTCAGGTAGCGTAACGGTTACGATTTACCTTAATGGGGAAGTCGTTGCGACATCAACAAGCAGTGGCGCTTACGTAATTGCTACCGCTTCATATTCCAGGCTATGACAAAAGAGGATAAAGCTAAGCTCCAATGAAAACAATATTCTTCATTTGCTATATTGTGGAGTATGCTGCAGTTGAGGGACGCCGGAGATGAAGAAACTAATCCTATTAATTGCCTTGGTAGTAATATTAATAGGTTTACCTGCAATAGTGGTATCTGATACTCCCTCTATAAATAGCGATACTCTCGATGACGAGATAACTACCCATCAAACTGAGACAAGCAATTCCTCGGCAGGTGGCACGATAACGATTACGATGACTGGAGTGCTTAATGAGTAATACAGCTAGTGAGATTGCAGCGGATAGGTTGTTACCCGCTGGTTAGAACAGGAGGTGAAGTCATGTCAACGAAGCTAACATATGTATTGATAGTAATTGTCGTCGTAGGCGCTATAGCGTGGGGCTTGGTTAGCTATAATAACTCACTCCAAGCCCGGTCAGAGTTAAGCTTGCTGCGTATAGAGATGGGACCCTTAGAGATGAACCTAGAAATAGCTGAGAATACGCTAGCCGATACTGAAGAAGACTTAGCCTCAGCCCAGCAAGAACTAAGCTCCTGCGAGCTAAGTCTTGATTCTCTTGAGTCAGATTTAGAGCTATACAAAGATACTTGGGGGCTAGTTACTTCTGGTGTTCAGCCACCCTTTCAGGGCGCTGATATTGTGAACTATGAGACTGCAAGTAATCCGACATGGGCAGAGCTGTTAGACTTTTTGCTGAAGGACAAAACTGACCGGAACACTTATGTGCCTGGTGTCTATATGTGCGGCGATTTCGCCACGAACGTACATAATAATGCAGAACGGTCTGGAATTCGTGCGGCCTATGTAGCTGTAGAACTCCCAGGGGCTTACCACGCCTTGAATGCTTTCAAAACAACGGACAAAGGTTTGGTATTCATAGACTGTACTGGTCTTGAAGCATCGGACCCTGGCCCATCCAATTGTGACAAGACCGTAGACGTTGAGTTGAGAGAACGTTATGTACCCAAGAGCCTTTTCCCAGAGTCTGGCTGGAGTACAACATGGGAAAATATGGGGACTGTGCGTGACGTGGAAATATACTGGTAGTCCATTGAAAGCAGGACGGTGAGTTGTTTGTTCCGCTCTTTCTCGAAGCAGCACATTATGAGACCATGTGGTCTATTCAGGTCAGAAGCTTTGGGGTACAAGTTTTAGCGTAGGAATTCATGGACGGAAGAAGGCTAGAGTCTCATAATTTGGACACAAAAAGACACTACAATAGACGATAAAAGTAGGTGAAATGACAAAAGCTATATGGGGTGTTGGTGTTTTTATTTTGTTACTGGGAGGATTAGTAGCTAGAAATGCCTTTGTTACTTGCGTAGCGAACGGATTTCTTTTCTCGATGGTGTTTTTGTACAATTTGGGGAATCTACAGAGTAATAATGTCAAGGCAATAGGCATCGTTGGTTTGGGTTGTGTCATAGTAGCTGTACTTTTGGGAATTCGCATGTAGAAACTAATAAACCGCCGGTGCCTGATACTAGCATTTCTATTGCTGATACCGGCACTTCCAACAACGAAGTAACTAGCAGTGTAAGCAATTCTTCAGCAAGTGCCACAATTACGATTACGATGTATACTGTGGCTGATTAGTAGGCTAACAAACCTATTTAGAGAAGTAACATTTGGGATTTTGGTTTAATTACACCCATCATTCTTATTCTGGAGGTGCGAATTTCGAGAGAGCTTTGCCAGAACTCTAATGGTTCGGTAGAATAGGTGTGAAGAGGAAGTGCTCAATGCCCGGCCCAATATTGCTGGTCTTTGCCCATCCGGATGATGAAAGTTCCTCGGTAGCCGGTACGACTGCAAAGTACACAGAATGTGGCGTTTCGGTTGACCTGATCTGTGCGACTCGTGGTGAAAAAGGTACTCGCTTAGACGTACCAACGGAGGTGGACACAGCCGCAGCGCGTGAAGCAGGACTTCTTCAGTAAGAGTTTCCTTAAAGGATTAGATAGAGCTATAAATTTGAAGCTGGGTAGCTAGGGTCAAGTCGATACAGAGAATGCTACTATACCCCAATTCTTTGACCCTCTACCTACACTACCTAGCTTAGCACTCTAGTAGCACCTGTATGTTGCCCAGAAACCGTTATCTCTTGCTACTCCGACACCCCCTATTCCATACTGTGAATCAAGTAAAATCTCTCGGTGTCCTGCCGTGCTGGACATCCAAGCTTGCACTGTAGCTTCGGCTGTGGCATAAATAGAGGAAACAGAACTCGCACCGTAACAGCATTCTGCAAACATCCCCCCTGTAGCGTGGTATAGAGAACCTTCTTCCTGCATGTTTTGACTATGCATTCTAGCACCAATATGCAGTTGCTCATCCCATCGAACAGGCGATATGCCTCGTCCCTCTCTTTCTACGTTTATTAGTCTAAGAATTTCTCTCTCCAGTGCTAGCAAAGCCTGCTCTTCTCGCTGAGCCATGATAAAGGGCTTAGCGTCATCTATGGCAATAGCAAAGCTCATTCCCTCGACCGCCTTATCTACAAGCTTGAAGTTGGCTATGCCCACTACCTCTCCCTTGAGGTTTATTAACGGTCCACCACTATTTCCTGGGTTTATAGCAGCGTCCGTTTGAATGTAGTCTAAGCCGTCAATATTCCGAACCGCCGAAACTATCCCCCTGGAAACAGTTACTTTGCCCTCTAAACCAAGCGAATAGCCCACCGCTATGATGTCTTGTCCAACAACCAACTTAGCTGAGTCACCAATACTTACAATTGAGAGGTCAAGCCCGCTAGCTGTGATCTCGATAATCGCCAAGTCCCTAGACTCATCTCTGCCAACTACAGTAGCTTCATATTGCTCTCCACTCATAAACATAATTGTTGCAGCCTGTGTATCTTTAACAACATGGTTGCATGTGAGCACGTAACCTGATTCGTCAATAACCATTCCTGAACCTACAGAATCCGTAGTCTCCACTCTGACCACTGCAGGCTCAACTTTTGCCACAGCACTAGCTACATCCCCGCTCGTGGTAGACGTGATGAATTGCCAGCCTTGCCTAACAACGCTAATTGTCGTATCTTTGTAGGTAGCTAAAGGTTCTATTCCAGCAAATGCACATACCAAAACAATTGTCAATACGGGAAGAAACACTACTTTGAAACTTGGCTTGACCCATCTGAACGTACGACTACGTAATGCCGAAACAACGAATATCAGCACACCAACCACTAATAAGGATACTATGATATCTGTATTTGAACTATTTTGTTGGGCAAATATAAGATAACCTCTTCGTGTCAGTTCTACAAAGCTAGCAATAGCCAAGAGTATCAGGAATAATTTACCAATACTCGTTAGTCTATTTCTCGTAGTATGGCGAATATGTATTTTCTTGGGTAACTTGGTGAGATAATCTCCAAGAGCGAAAGCGACTACAATAACCACAGCAGCTAGAATAAGAATGCCTGAAGCATCCGGAGCATTCCAGATATTGAGTAGTGCTAGTAAACCAAGAACAACTAAGATGACCCTGATACCATTAAACAACAGGGGAGTAGGAGGTTGAGGTGCTTTTGTTCTCGCTATGTATTGTCTGATTTGAGAAAAATGAAGTCTAAGCATTCCTTCGCTGAGTCTCATAAACATCCACACTAAGGAGAAGATGAACAAGCTCAGAGTTATCTTGGTAATTACGGTCTTGCTATCTGAGGGCAACCTAGACACGTGAATAGCTATATGAAAACCAAGCAACAGAGCCCATTGCAGAAAGGGACTGTGTGTACTCTCAATGACTAGCCACCAGCCTCTCCATTTTGCCTGTCGAGCCCACCGATGGAAGGCCCCATAACAGATGCGTCTCACCCACAGACCACCGACCCAGAAGGCCACAAAAATCAATACAGGGCCAACTATGGCAAACCAATTGCTATTCAGCCATCCAAGCCATTGAGGCATTGCACTCCGACCTCACTCAATTTAGTGTTAATCATGGGCTAATACTAAGGTAAATGATACCACTGCTTGGCAATTTCGGAAACACGTGTGAATTCAGATAGACGAACAATCAAATACCTTTCCAACATCTGGTTCATGCTAGTGTCCACCAAAAACCTCAAGCTATCCTCAAACTTCACTGAGCTAGCAAGTGGTATAATTAGGATTAGGATTTATCTCTTTTGCTGGCGGGTAGTTGAGCCAGCGGATTTGGAGAGGCAAGACATGGAGAGAACCTGGAAGCCGACAACTGCGGGCATACTCTGTATTATTGCAGGAACCATTAGTGTGATCTTCTGTATAGTAGTTGTTGTGTTCGGTAGCATCATAGGCGCATTCTTTGGATTTGAAGTAGTATGGGGATGGAGTACCTTTGCTATTCCCTTAATCATATCGGGGATAATTGCGATAGTGGGTGGTATCTATGCCTTAAGGAGAAAGGTTTGGGGACTGGCGCTTGCCGGCTCTATCTGCGCACTTATTGGTCCTGGGGCGATTCTCGGGATACTCGCCATTATATTCGTCATTATGGGGAAGCGCGAATTTAGGTAAAGCCCAAAACTGCTGCTGTGGCTGACGGATAGTCCAGCCAGTGGATTTTGAGAGGATAGACGGTGCTTAGATCAGGCATTCTAATATGCTTGCTAATGCTTGGAACCATACTAATCTATTCCTGGAAAGATGTGAATTAGCCATTAGCCCACTTCAAAGTAGTTACTCTTATGATATCTTTTATTCAAGGTTCTGTAGGGGTATAATTGTATTGATGAGAGGACAAAGCCAATGGAAGGATGGAGCCGTCGTAAGAAAGGCAGAATAGTGATGCACGAGACTAAAGAGACACCAGAGGAGCGCTTCAGGAGGCTTGCAACAAAAAGGACTAATTACATCTTGGACGGGTTGAGGAGATTAGGTAACCTGTCAAACAGAATGAACTATAGGTACTCAGAAGAAGATGTAGAGCGGATTTTCACGACCATATATGAAACAGTCGGAGACATTGAAGCACAATTCAGCCCCAAAAAGGAACAAAAATTCGAGTTATAGAAATGCATCAGAGCAGGGGTGTGCTCTTCAAAGTTCGGTCGACTCCAGTGAGGCTTTATTGTCTACCTGTTCTGACAACCGAATCGAGCACCGTGTCGCTCCTATCCTTCAAAAGATTAGCATGGTTATCCATTAGGTCTTAGACTTCCCTTCACTGAAGCCAGCTTTTACGGCCTCCCGAATAATGCGAAGGGTCTGATGCTCCATCTTCTGTGTTATTTTCCATCCTTGTTGTATATATCTGCCTACCTTGAATGCTAGGTTCCTTTCCCAAGAGGCCAGTTTTCTGTTATCCTTTGCCCAGTGAGCTAAGCTGAAGAAATATTCCACAGAGTAATTATAGATCTCAGAATCAACAACTCTAGTAATATCGCGTAATCGCTGTTCCTGGCGCCGTCCAGCTTCATGCTCAGGAGTGCCTTTCTCATCGTCGGTATTCTTATCTTTTACTCCTTCTTGTAACTTTAAACCGACTCTGTCCTTCAATTGTGCTGTACCATCAGGGCACACATCAATTTCTGTAGCAACAGGAATGTCTCCTTCTTGCGCATCTGTAGCGCACTCTTCTTTTGAGGCACCTTTCGGGGTTATACCCATCTCAGCCAGAGTTTTCCAAAGAGGTTCCAAAGAGTCAACGGGGCTGCGATAGTACTCATGTCCACGGATACGCCAGAATCTCCAGCCACACCTCTCAAGTATACGCTGACGAGCCACATCGCTTTCATACTGTTCGATGCCATGCCACTGGTCACCATCACATTCTACAGCCAGTTGACTTCTTGGACCTTCTACCACTAAATCAATGCGGTACTCTGCCACTACATATTGAGGAATTACCTTGTATTCCTTGCTGATAATTGCTTGACAGACATCCCTTTCAAACTGCGATTCACATTTGCTGAGGTCAACCTCATAAGACTTCCGAGTCGGATTCAAATAGTATTCCAGCAACTTGTGCCTCATACACTCTAGGTGTAGGTCACTCAGTCCGCTAGTATAGAACAAGACTACTTGGTCTTTAGCGCGACTAGCAGCCACATTGAATCGCCTTTTGTCGGCTTCTCTAACCAGTGCCCCTATTCGCTCATTAGGAGCTGCGACCATGCTCAGCAATATTATGTCTCGTTCGTCTCCTTGAAAGGCATAGGCGTCACCACAGATTATTCTCCGACTTTCTAGGTCTTCCGGGTTTAAGCGAGTCAGGAGATTATTTTCAATGTATTTTGCTTGTGCCTCCCCTTGAAGGGAAATAACCCCGATGGTCTTGCCATCGTATTCTTTTGAGGAGCACATTTCTATAACAGCTTCAATTAACGCATCGGCCTCTGGACGGTTCAGAGCATAAGCAGTCGAACCTTCTCGAAAGCCAGTTTTAACGTGTCGCACCAATATTGGCTCAAGGCGCTTAGGTGGATATTGACGCAGCGGCTTCAGGGGAGTGGCTTTATAGCACAGTTCATTGGAAAATTGGATTATCTCTGGCATGCACCTGAAGTGCTCACGCAAAACTATCTTGCCACTAAAGAGGATATTTGCGAAGTCAAAAAGACTGGTTTGCGGGTTATATAACCCCATGAATGGTATCCCCTCCAAATACCTCTTGACCAGTGTGTCTACTGCGCTTTGGTCGATACCTACTGCTTCGGGAGCTATTTGATCAGAATCACCGACTACGATACATTGCTTCCCCAGATATCCAAGCATGAGACCCTCCGGGCCTGTCTGACTTGCTTCATCAATTATTACAACGTCAAAGGCCTCAGGTTCAGGTCTTATGGTCTCGAATACCCGGTATAAAGGCATAATCCACGCTGGGATAGCATCCTTACAGTTATCCATGTATTCCTGTGCTTGTTTACGATATATTGGAGCACGCTTACCAGTGCCTTTTCCTATTTTCTTCATTGCTGTTGCCCAGGCAATCAGGTTATTCCGCCGAGAGTTGGTCAAGCTATGTAGGCAATTGTCCCACGCCCTGGCAGCAGCAAGCTTGGAAATTGTTTTGCCCTCATCTGTTGATAATCGTTTCAGGTCTGTCTCAAGGCTAGCTTCATCGTGTTCCTTACCAAAGCTCTTTACCCACCTATCGGCAAGGCTCCATTTCCAGGCTTCCTCGAAGCCCAAAGCTCGCTCATCCCAGAGATTGTCCGTAAAAGTATCTTGTAGTTGCTGTGCCACTTTGGGAGTCACCTTGCTCAGTCGCTCATAAAGAGCCTCACGTCTGGACAATGTAGCACGTCCCTTCTCGAAGGATTCCACTTTCTCCAAGCATCGAGCTAGGGATTGAGCGTCTCGGTTTTCTAATGCGTTTAAGACCTCCTGGTTCAGACTATGTGAGCGAGTGCTGGATTGCACTATGCGAACATTCTGAATAACATGCTCAAGTATAGCTACCACATTGTTGAAAGCGTGTTCATATTCGATAGTTTGAATGTCAGCAATGATTTCCTCCAATTCTTCTGCTCTGTACCATCGCGGCTCTGGTAAAGCGGCAACAGCCTTCAGATACTGTTTGGTTAATACGAGGTATTTCTCAAGACCGAGTACTTCCTCGAGTGTATCTAGCCGCTCTTGGAGACGTCCAACCTGCAATAGCACGGAGCCTTCTTTGCGTTGATCTATTCCCTCCAGTGCTGACCACAACAAATCAACTTCATCCAGGGTTTCCAGATACGTCGTCAGAAGTCTCAGTCGCTCAAGAGAGGCACAAGGATACCCATTAACACGCACCTGTTTCGGGATATACCGATTCTGTCTAACTACCTTAGGAGCGAACATCATCCATCCCATGCTACCACCGGTTTCAAGATGGTTGACAAGATCAAGAGTATCGGCCAGAAGCTTCTTCCTAGGTACATGTTCTGGCAACTCGACATCGAGCCCCTGAACGATAGTAGCTTTTTCCTTCAGCCCGCCCAGATGCTCAATCATAAAATCATAAATGGCTTTCCATGGTGCGTCATTACCAATCAGAACATCGGAAATCGCTTGCTGAGTCCACGTGAATCCCCTCTTCACGCTGCTCGTGGCGGTGACTAGATCCGATATTGCCTTGCGCAATGACTTGATATCCTTTTCTGGCACCTGCCTGAGTACACGGCAACACAATGAGTCGCGCCGGGCCTCGTGTTCTGCCAAGTCTTGCTTGGCTTTCTTCTCGTCATCTATCATTTTTACAAAGGAAGATAGGTCGGGAATTGAATCACGACTAACAATCTCCTTCGTCAGCTCGGAACAGTAGGACTCCGACAAATCTCTGTAGAGGCGAAGCAACTCGCGGAATTCGTCATTAGACAGTGGGCATACTTCGCCATTCCCAATACCACCTGCTAGCCAGGCAAATCTGCTTTCCTCAAGTGTGACCCTCCGGGCGATCTCTTGGGCTGTGCCCTCATAGTTGCCTTCAGCTACTTCATGACGATAAGTACTGATTTCTCGCCGTTCTCTCAATAGCCGTTCTGTGTTAGCTTGTTCTTTCCTCAGTTCATACAGATGCGTTTCCAGTGTTGCTATCAGCGTCTGGTTCTTAGCCGCATCCCAATCTGAATACCTCTGACTAATCCCAGACACGGATTCCTCGAGATCTTGTCGAGCGGCTTGGTCATTACCCAAGAGAGTAACACACAAAGGCGCTATCTCCTTGGGTAGCTTCTCTTTTAGCACCCTCAAAGCTCTAGGAGTCTGGCTGGTGACCAGTACCCGTTTACCTTGAGCAAGCAAGTGGCAAATCGTGTTTGCAATGGTGTGACTCTTGCCAGTCCCCGGTGGCCCCTGTACTAGGATCCCGTCTTGACTCCTAATCCGCTGGATGATCTGTCTCTGCTCATCGTTTGTTGGAAGTGGCAAATACAACGTTTCATCTATCACTTGAGTATCAATAGTCTGACGATCTTCGTCATATTCTTCGGAGGATTCGAAATCTTCGCACAGGATTCCTATGCCTGAGGGTATATCGCCTCCTTGGTCTATCTGTTCAATGATATTGCCGAGGCATTGAATCTGACTTCTTTGCGTTCGTGTGCGCAAGATTATCGCTGGTGCGAATATAAGCGCAGGTTTCTTGGGAGGTTTGTCAAGAGGAATAAGAGCATCAGAGTAAGTACCTTCAGGACCTATCGAATGTACGAAACTCCTGAGCACCTTGTCAATATCATCCTTGCTCCATGGTGATTCCTCTACTAGGCTTATCATCGATTCCAAGGTTCTCTGTTCATCCAAGGGAGGCAAGTACTTTTGGTCAATCATCTCGGTCTCGAAGCGCAGTTTTACCCCCTCTGGTGCGGCCTGTACTTCAAACTTGGCTCGGTCCGCATCGAAGATGAGGGAGGCATCTCCCACAAGAACGTGTCGCCTGATAATCTGATTGCTCGGAGTCTCCCACATCAAGAGCCCCAAACCAACTAGCAGTTCATATCGCTCCCCAAGCTTCTTCATCTGTTGGTGAATCGAGAATAGCCTGAAGTATATTTCATTCGCCCTCTTCCAACGCTCGTAGACTTCCGACCATAGTACCCAACTATCGTGGACGTAACGCTCCCATTCCTGTAGTATTTCGGGATGGTCAGCTAATCGAATTGTAGGAGGAGAGTAACCTGGTTCGTGTGATTGCAGGCTAAATCCAGAATTTGGTGCTGGGATCTCGTCCTTCAAACAAGGCTCAGCTAGTAGGTCAGCATCGGCGTCATCTTCTAGCCATTCCAGACACAAGGATGGAGGTTGTGGTCTCTTGGGTTCTGGGGGCTTCTTGATTTCAAGCCACACGTTGTCTTGGACGCTATCAGACTCTGGAGAGAGTATTGAAAAGCAATCTTTGTATTCGGGAATGGTATGAAACCAGATCACCTGGTCATAGGCGGCTAGGTCCCTGACAGTAGTACTCTTGAGTTGAGCAAGTTCTTTGAGAAAGCTAAAGAGACGAATAGCTCGGTCACGTATCAGATTGGCACTGTCTTGCTCGTGCATGTCCACAACTCTCCACTTTTGCATCTCCATGGATACGAAAGCATCGGTTAGATAATACTCCCCAATGAGGCAGTTTTCAAGACCTGATAGGTAACTTAAGCGAGTGCGTCTCAACAAGCGACGATGCTCAAACCAAGACTTAGACAGACTGGGCAAGAAGCCGCACTCGTATCGTTGCCCTCGTTGCTGAATATGCTACTATTATATCTCTTAGTCTCGGTATTCAGAGAATTTTTCAACTATCTAGTAATATCTAGTAAGTAATCATGCATCCCCAAGACCAAAATAGGTGAGAGACAGGTATTTGAGTATTAAGAAGGGGTATGCCCTTTGGATTGGGCGATGGCGCAATTCTCTATTGCTGCAACATATCTCCAATCGTATGGGGGTCTTCTAGTTCAGCCAAGAGGTGCATGCAATGATAATGAGATAGCGTTAGCGAAAAGGAGTATTGACGCTTCCTATCGATTCTAATATGATGTATTCAACTGAGAGAAATGAGGATGCTTCTAGTGATAGTCGCAATGAAATAGGTTGGAGGTGAGACTATGTCTTTTTGTCCTAATTGTGGAACTGAAGTAAGTGAAGACACTCGGTTTTGTCCTGAGTGTGGTCGTCCATTTATGATAGTAGGACAAGCAGGCAACGGAAGGAATAAGAAGAAGATAGCAGGCATCATCATAGCATGTATTATAGCTCTCATCGTAATAATAGTCTTGTTTAGCATTAAACCGTGGGAGCGAACATACACGCTCAGCGTCAGTGTCAACCCATCCCAAGCTGGTTTTGTCTTGCCTTCAGGTGGCGAATATAAGTCCGGTGACCAAGTAACACTGACAGCCATCCCAAATACTGGTTACACCTTTGACCACTGGAGTGGGACTACGTCAGCAACTACATCCACCGTTAGTATTACCATGGATTCGTACGAGAGCCTCATTGCCCACTTCGAGACTATTCCGACAACCCCCGAGGTCTTGTTTTCAGATGACTTCAGCGACGAAAGCAGTGGCTGGGTTACCTCTGATGATGCTGATGGCCGAGTTGCCTATGTTAACGAATGTTTTTATATAAAGGACTACACGTATCCCGAGGCAGCCAACTATGGTAATTGTCAGCGCTACTTCACCGATTTTGTGCTAGAGGTGGAAACCTGGCTGGTTGGTGGGACTGATAATAACTGGCATTCGGTAATATGCCGACTTCAAGATATTGATAATTACTATGACTTCGGCATTAGTGCTGACGGCTACTATGATATATTAAAATTCGACAATGAAAACCGCATAAGCCTTGTGCCACCCACCTACACATCCTATATTAATCAAGGTGTGGATGCCGTCAACATAATATATATTGAATGTATAGGCAACACCCTAAGTCTGTCGGTTAATGGGCATGAATTAGCAAACGTTACAGATAACACCTTTAGCGGTGGTGATATTGCCTTAGCTGCCACCGCAATCGATGGCACATTTACTGAAGTTGCCTTTGATAACATTGTGGTCAGTGACGTCAATGTTAACTCGGATATAGTAAATGAGTTGGAGACCGCCAACAGAGAGGCAGAAAACGTTAAAACAGCGGCGTTAGCTTACTACGCCGATAATGCAGTCTGGCCCACTAGTTCAGCTAGTCTGGGGCTCTATCTTTCGGGAACGCTTGGGGCGAGCTATTCCTTTGACGACGACGGGTTCATAGATGGTGTCGGCGACCCGGGCGGGTTTGGTGGTGGCACAACGTCTTATATGTATCCTGGCTGCCACTGGGAGAACCCGACCTCAGGTGTTGGTCACGGGCACTGGGTAGTGGATTATTAAGGTAGCCTAGAACCTTTTGGCGCTAAGATCCAAACTCGTCAGTGATAGGTATCTAAATATCAGGAAGGGGGTATGCCCTTTGGATTGGGCTATGGCGTGGGTTCGAACCGTAACTTCACAAAAGCAGATTCACATTTCACGTCTAGAAGAATATCGTTCCTGGTCTTAGCATGGTGAATTTAATGCTATGGTTAATTTGTCTTAATCTCTGATGCATGTCATTGTGTTAACACAACATGCATCCTTTTTTATAGATTCGAAGAATTTGATAAATCCTTTTTTAGGACTGAAAAAACGGAATAAATCCATCAAAGCGACTTTTAGCTTTGAAAGTCTTCCATTTCAGACAAAGGACACATGAAGTGAGATAGCGTAAGCGAAAGGGGGTATTGACGCTTCCTATCGATTCTAATATGATATATTCAACTGAGAGAAATGATGATGCTTTTAGTAATAGTCGCAATGAAATAGGTTGGAGGTGAGACTATGTCTTTTTGTCCTAATTGTGGAACTGAAGTAAGTGAAGACACTCGGTTTTGTCCTGAGTGTGGTCGTCCATTTATGATAGTAGGACAAGCAGGCAACGGAAGGAATAAGAAGAAGATAGCAGGAATTATCGCAGCTTGTATTGTGGCTATTATCGTAATAGTAGTCATAACTACACACCCACCAACACCCGTAGAGCCTGAGCCAGCAACTCCCGCTTACTTTACTACTTATACAGACGAACTAGGTCTATTCAGCATCTCTTACCCGCCAGAATGGGAGCTTTATCTCGAGTACATGGAAGAAATTGAGCAATTTTCAAAGGACATAATAGACAGTATCACCTCAGACATTCCTACAGAAGAAACGCACTTTCTTTTCATGGCTGGTCTACCTACCGAGATAGGTTACATGCCTAATGTTAACATCGTAGTAGAGCCACTTCCCGGAATAATGTGGACACATGACGAAGTAGTGACGGCAGGAATCGAAGGTATCAAGGCGGTTGTGTCAGATTACTATGAGTTCTCACGAGTTAAAACAACGGTTGATGGTAGAACAGCAACAATTATAGAATGCCAATTTACTTTCGCCGAATTAGGCACATTTCACGATATTTTCATGTGTTGTATTGTAAATAGAACTGTTTGGACTGTAACTTGCGCAGCATTACCAGACGAGTACAGCGAGTGGGAAGATGATTTCGATGCCATAGTCAGGAGTCTCCGAATATTGAAGTAGCCTGTCAAAGTGGCAAAATGAACAGTGGAGTAATTGATGAAATACTGCCCTAACTGCGGAAAATCAGGGGTCGAAGGCATGAAATTCTGCCCGCAGTGTGGACAAGAACTCATAGGCCTTCATCTAGAGGAAAAGCAGAGGCCTATCCCAAAACCTGAGGCGCCTCATATGGAGAGTTCGACGATAAAAACTAGCCAGCATGGATTAGGTTCAGTATTACATACGCATGGCAATAGGCATATATGCGAGGGTGGGGTCTGTGATAAAAAGAAATCTATTTTATGGGACGAGGTAGATGTTTTATTTCTAGAGGCTTCGAAGGTTACTGTGAATTTTATCATTCCGGCTAGCGAGACTATAAAGGTAGACATCATAAGTACAACAAAAGATAAAATCAGCTTTACGCAAGGCGCTGCCTTTAGGATGAGGGGTAAAGACAAGAGTAATTTTTGGGCTTTATACCAATTCATAGTCTCGAAAGTAATAGATAGACAATGGTCGAAATTGGTCAGCGACATTGAAGAAGGGAAGAGGGTCACTTTTGGGCGGTTTGATATAGGCTCATCTGGAGTGCACCGACAGAAGTTTTTCGGTGGCTACGATATTATAGCCCTCAATCGTATTGCCGACTGCGACTTTGCCTATGGTGAGCTTGTTATTGATTTTGTTAACGATAAAGGGCGATTAAAACGAAAAAACCTTGGCCGTGTGCCCGAAATCCCTAACATTCATCTCGCCCAAGCTTTCTTGTCATCGATAGCACGGCAGAATTCAGGGCAATGAGCTCTTCTCAGTTGGTCTCTATTCGTAGGATGTATCCTGAAAACATAATAACTGATTTATAACAAGTCTGATTGGTATGGTGTTCCTAGAATTCTGTGCTAATTAACAAATAGGAGTGAAAGAATGAGAAAGGTATACATACCCATAGTAATAGTATTGTTTATAGCCTGTATTTTTACCATCGTTCAGTGGCAAATCGCTGATTCGCAATTGCAGGAATGTCAATTAAGAGTCCAATCTCTTACTTCTGAAATTGATTGGCTTCAAACAGTAACAACTCAACAACAAGAAGAAATCGAGTCCAAAGATGTCCAGATTAGAAATCTAGACTATGAAGTTGACAGAGTAAAATTTCACTTCTACTACGCATCGTTAACGGAACAGCGTTACGATGTCTCCGACTTAGAAGAGTATCTCAATCGTTGGGAATGGACCGAAGAAGCTTATGTAGCTGATGAATTTGACTGTAGTGAAATGAGTGCATACTTGGAATGGAAACTGGAGAACGAAGGATACAACACGGTGATAGTAACGGGAGATTCGCCCTCTGGTGGGGATAAACATGCGTGGCTTCTGGTGCAAACAAGTACTGAAGGATACATGCCAGTAGAGCCAACGACTTATAGCATTGTGTACTGGGCAGATACATATTTTGATGACTACTTTGTATATGATTACGAATTCGAAAACATCCAAGAGGCATTAGACTATAGCCCCAATGAGTTTGATTGGTGGAATTGCTGATGAAATATTGTCCTAAATGCGGAAAATCAGAGGTGGAAGGAATGAAGTTCTGCCCACACTGTGGGCAAAGACTGGCCAGTCCTAATTCGGAGGACAAGCAGAGGTTTATCACAAAGCCTGAAGCGCCCCTAAAGGAAATGAACTGGTTTGAAAGACATCTAAACTGGACAATGGTTCTCGCATGGTTAAGCACGTATGCAATCAGCTTTATTTTGGCGTCTCTTATGATACTAATAGACCCCTATATGTCGGACGACGTATTCTTCGCCATAATAGTCATTGCTAACTTAGCAGTAGTTATCGGAGTAGGCCAGTGGGTTCTCAGAAAAAAGAACAGGAGCCTAGCTTGGTTGTTAATCTCTTGGACGTGGTTCTTCCTGCTTATTGAGAATCACAGTTTTATGCGGGATGAACATGGCAGAACCGTGGCTGATTATGACAAGCTTATCGAATTGGACCCAAATAACGCAGATGCCTACTACGAACGGGGTGATTTTTATTACGAAACAGATGAATATAATAAAGCGATGGCTGACTACAGCAAAGCCATCCAGCTCAACCCAAATTATGCCGACGCCTACTACAACCGAGGTTGTGCTTACGGTGAGATAAGCGAATACGACAAAGCTATAACAGATTACAGCAAAGCCATCGAGCTGAATCCGAGTGATGCCAATGCCTATTACAACAGAGGATTAATCTACGGTGAGAAAGATGACATAGGTAAGGCAGTAGACGACTTGAACAGGTGTATTGAACTGTCCACCGACCCTGAACTTACGAAGGCTGCACAACAAGCACTTAATGAAATAAAGAATTCTCCTTGAGAAGGTTAGTCGTGAGCGACCTGCGAACTCTCAGCTATCCCCAAAATCCAAATAGCTCAGAGACAGGTATCTGAATATCAAGAAGGGGGTATGCCCTTTGGGTTGGGCGATGGACTTGCTCTTATTATTTTTGCAGTTAAGAAGAGGTAAAGCATGGTGACATAACCGCTATTTCAGATTTTAGAGTTGGCGTTAAATAAGCGACTTGCACTATTATCAATCCTTGCTGTTTTTATCCCTATGGTATTATTGTTAGTCCCTTGTCTAATATCTATGAAATCTTCTATTATCGCTTGGTCAACACTATAAAGAGGCATATTGACTTGTTTTACTAAATCTCATATGATACGTTCAACTCAGAGGTAGTGAGTGACTACCTCTGAGTTGGAAGGATAGTAAAATGAAGAAACTCATAATAGTTACTCTTATAATCTGTTGTGTTGCCTTATTTTCTATAGGAGCAACGTGTGACTCCTCCACCTCTCCCGTTAAGGTTGAGTATGAGATAACTGGAACTGCTTCAAAGGTTTTTGTGACACTTAACAATGCAACAGGTGGTACAGAGCAGTTTTCTAATATTTCTGTTCCGCATACATTCACGTTCGAGAATTATACTCATTGGTTTTTCTATGTCTCTGCTCAGAATGAAGGTGATTCGGGCAGCGTAACAGTTACGATTTATGTTGATGGAGAGGTCGTTGCCACATCAACAAGCAGTGGCGCTTATGTAATTGCATCCGCTGACCACTCCAGGCTATAGCCAATGCGGGGATAGTCACGGTTCTCGTGGTTATTTGGCTTAGTATGGACATCATAAGGTGTTTGTGAGAAGAGGATGGAATGAGTAAGAATAAACTGGCAGCAATCATCATAGTTTGCACTATAGCTATTATCGTAGCGATAGTCTTATTTGGCATTAAACCGTGGGAGGGAAGATCATCTGCTGGAACTTATACGCTTACCACAATTGTGAGTCCCTCAGGAGCAGGTTCCGTCTCCCCTTCTGGTGGCGAATATGAATCTGGTGAGCAGGTAACACTGACTGCTACCTCCGCCAGCGGTTACACATTTGATTGTTGGCAGGATCTTGCTTCAAGTTCTTCGAATACAGTCTCTTCGAATACAGTCACTATCACCATGAACGCACATAAGGCTATCACTGCTTACTTCGAACCTCTTGAGGACTCACAAGGTCCCAAGGAACTGCCGCCCGGCTCCATATCTTGGAGCGAGGCCAAATACCACATTGGTGAGAGAACTACGGTGTGTGGACCTGTCGTTGATGCCACGTGGGCTAGTGGTAGCAATGGCAAACCAACCTTCCTCAATCTTGGTAAGCCTTACCCTGATCCAGACCGATTTACTGTAGTTATCTGGATTCAAAATCGTGGTAATTTCCCTCAAGCTCCAGAAGACTATTATTTGGGAAAAACCATCTGTGTTACCGGACTCATTATTGAGTATAATGGGATTCCTGAAATTGAAGTTCAATACCCTTCTGAAATTGAAATCCAAGACACCTAAGCTATTCATTGCCGTTGCACTTGTTTTGGGTATTGCTGTGGGGCTGGTCATTGGTTATGGCGTTTGGCATGAGAGTGATACTCTAGAGAAAGCATTGGTGGTTAGAGTAATTGATGGAGATACCATTGAGCTTCAGAGTGGTCACCGTATCCGCTACTTGGGTATTGATACGCCAGAGCCAGGAGAGTATTATGGTTCTGAAGCCACAGCGAGGAATAGGGAACTTGTCGAGGGTAAGGTAGTTGAGCTGCAGAGCGGGGAAAGAGACAAAGACGAATACGGGCGTCTTCTCAGATATGTTTATGTGGACGGGATATTTGTAAATGCTGAGCTAGTGGTGCAGGGATATGCAACAGCCTATATATTTGACCCTGATGACCGCTACAGTCAGATCCTTGTTCAATTAGAACAATACGCCAAGCTGAGAGAGCGAGGCTTATGGGGAACGGCTGAGGGAAATAACGAAACTGGTTGAATGAAAGTGAAGAGGCTAATCCTTTTAATTGCCCTATTACTGCTGGTAATGATACTGGCTAAATTACCTGCATCTGTGGTCTCCGATACCGGAACCCCGCTTGCTGATAGTAAAATTCCTCACAATGAGATAAGCACTAGCCAAGCTCAAGCAAACAATTCCTCGGCAAGTGCTACAATTCCGATTACAATGTATGCTGTGGCTGATGAGTAGGCCAGCAAGTTGACCCGAAGAGATACGATTTCGCTGATTGTTGGACTATCACTAAGGTCAGCAGCTGGATGAATCCTCTGGCCATTCTATAGTGAATCACTTGCTAGGCATGTGTTGTTGCCAATCACGGCCAAATATTAGCATTAACAAAGTCTGAGATGAGTAGTCTAGTTCGTCCATAGATGAAAGAAGGGTGCGAAGCTTCCTAGAACGAATAGGGTGACGTAATTTTCGCACTGCCTTAACTTCAATCTGGCGAATACGTTCTCCGGTTAGATTAAATTCTTTGCCAACCTCTTGTAAGGTTCTGGGCCGGCTATCTAGAATGCCCAATCGAAGTTGAATGATACGCCGTTCGTGCTCAGTTAGTTCCCCTAGCACTTCATCTATCACGTCTTGCGCGATTTCCGCCTTCTTTTTCTCGCGGGTGATAGAAGTATAATACACGAGTTCATTGAAGTCATCATCGCTCAAATCTAACAGCTCTTTTCCGGGGGACTCTTGTAAATATGAATCTAAGCCCGGTTTGCTCTCTAACATTTCTTCGATATTTTTGGCTTCTTCTTCTGAAAGTACAGGCACTCCCCCCTCTACTTTTGCCTCGACGTATTCTCCGACCAGCTTCCAAAGCGATTTATCACCTGCAAGAGCCCTTACGATGCCAGGCCAGCGAAATTCCATTGCCATGAATGCTATTTGCTGACTAACCGGTACTGTTACACCTATATTTCTCATCACCGCTGTGCCGAGTAATACAGCATTTACAAATCTCTTCACGTCTCTAGGGTTATCTCCCACAACTAGCGGTACCACTTGTGCTAAAGTTTGAGAAGCTTGTCCGTCAATGTGTCCAATCCGCTGTTGCTGCAGTACTTGAACATAATTCATCACGTCTTGCGTGCGCAAAGGCGGAAGACGAAACTCTACCTGCACTAGCTTCTTAACATAGTCTTTACTAGGAACACTATAATTTTGACCGTAATAACTTTGGATGGCTTGTTCCACTACTAACTCATCCAAAGCTAAAACAAAAATGAAGCCTGATACATCAAGTGTAACCTTAATTGATTCTAGTACCTCCACAACTTTGGGTGGCAGACAACGGTCAAGGTCGTCAATTAGCATAACGATGCGTCTGTCGGGGTCATCACGACGTACATCATCTAAGGCTTTTTGCAATTCACTCAACCAGCCAAAATAATCGCTTCTCACTTGTTCTTCTGCTTGCAATTGTTTGATAGCGCTCTTGATATCAAACTCCAGGAAGGGGAGCTTAAGAGTCATTGCAGTAGCCATTGAGGCTGTCAGACGTTTGAGCTTACTACTGAATTCGAGCCAATGTGTTTCCTTTTGTTTTGAATGTTCAAAAAGAGTATCAAGAATTGGTAAGAGCATGTGTTCCTCGCGTTGATATCGCCAAGCGTCAAAGAAAACAGTAAGAACCTTTTCTGAATACGATGATTCTAGGAGATGTTGTATTTTCTTTAGGAGGGTTGTCTTACCACTTCCCCATTTACCGAAAATTCCTATGGTGAAATGAGGATCGGTTCCAAATATAGCTGAAGTCAGAGCAGAGGTATATTCGTCAAAGCCGAAAATGGCGTGGTCTTCTGGCACGTCTAGTAGTAGTCTTAGGAAGCTATGTTCTTGTGGTTCCATGTTTTCTAACCTAGACATCACTATTATTGGTTTAATTCTATCATAATCAAAGCTGATGTATCATATGTTATGGCACCTACTGATTGAATTATCAACGACGGCAAGCAAATACCGTTTTATTATGCTTATGCTGAAAGCCAAATCCCTTCTCAAAAATTGCCCGATATTGTTGACTTATTAAGCCTCAAGCTATCCTCAAACTTCACTGAAATAAGTAGATTTTCATTCCACGTCTAGTTAGATATTTTCGTTGGTATCCCCATCGTTGTTTTTATTGCTATGGTATTATTGTTCCTGTCCGTTAGCTTCAAATCATAACTAGAAAATTGGCTTTATTTTAGGGTTAAATTGTTTGGTGTGATCTGGCTATCGGCCACCTAAGACTTCTTGAATGTGCTTTCGCATCCTGCGGCTTCTTTCTTCACGAACCTTGTCTAAGCAGAAACGCCGAAGCTCTTCACATTGTTTTAGGACGTTTGCACGAAAGTTTTTCATTCTATAACTAGGAAAGCTCTGTAGAAGCGGTTGTTGGATAAATCTGCCGACCTTTTTCCAGTCGCGTTTATCTGGCACTATCAACCATGTCTTGTCTATGAGACTATCAAAGCGTAAGAGGTTATCCACTTCCATATAAATGCCTTCCTGTCGGGGATCTGAAGTCACCAATCCAAAAATCACATCGGCCACGTGAGCATGTAACATTTCGGCCTGAACTATGTCGAGTTGGGAAGGATGGTCAATACTACGAAACAAATCCTCGCTAGTAACGACTTCGTCATTCTCATTATCAAGCCTAAGACATTGCTGCACCTCGGCCCTTTTGTGGTAAAAATAAGTTCCTTCCCCAGGCCCCCATATAAGAATCCTCAACCCAATTTCACGCAGTTGCTCAAAGTAAGGGGAGAGTTCCTTTTCAAAAGTATTAAACTCCCCCCTCTGGTATTCCTTTAAGCCGGTAGCATCTTCAAACTCAGACATCTAGGTGCTCTGTAGTTCGCAGTAGGTTTGTATTGTCTTCAGTTCCCTAATCCCCCTTTCCGTAGCTCTCACTTCCGAGCCAACCAAATCAAGTAGCCCTCCTCTTACTAGTTGGATGACACGCATCCAGCCATTGCTGCCTTGTATGATGTCTTCGAGATCCTTCAGATGCGTTGGATTTTCACTTGAGACTACCGTCTTGAGAATGAATAAGCTCACAGTGTCTTGGAGTGAGTATGAGAAAGCCGCTTCGTTTTCCGCAACTTCTTTCAGATAGCCACCAGTTGCTTGACCGATGGCCCTAACTCTAGGTCCCGTAATATCGTACTCAAATAGTTCAGATAGTGTAGATGTGATATCAGCAGTAGTTGGTACCTGTGTGGCTTCAGTAGCAACCTCACACTCTTTCAGCAATACGTACTGCCGAGCGCGTCTTTGAAAGCGATCCATTTCTGGCCCCTCAGGTATTGCCCATGCCGCTGTTTGGTCCATTACGCGGCGGTGATATCCGAACTGAGGTTCAGACTTCATTGCCCTTCACCTCTCTCAAGAGTGCAATGATTTCATTCGCCGTTTGCACTACTCGATTTGAAGATTCCTTGAGAAAAACAGCTAAGTGCCGTGAGTTGAGAGACCTGGTGCTTGAGTCTTTATGCTCTGCAACATCCACATCAATAATCACTCCGTCGCTAACATAATCACTCTTTTTCTCCGGTGGTTTTACGTTGGTTATTGGTTGAATGCCTACTGAGATAGAGAGCGAGTTGTCGGAGAATCTGATGCGGGAAATGATTTCCAATACCCTTTCGGTTGGTACAATCGTTTGCAATTCAGTCGCAACAATCTTCGGATACATCTGTTGAACGTATTCCTTGACGTTCGCTATACTCTTGAAATACTGGACACGGAATCCCAAGCGAAGATATGAGTCGACGCCAATATGTCGAGAAATTGATTTTGTAATCTCTTCAGCGTTTTCTTTAACTTTCTTAATAGAGCCTTCTCCATAGCAAGCAACCCATATTCGATTCATATTTACAGCTATTTCATCCGGCATATCATCCTTTTTTGGTTTAGCGAGGTGTAGACCCTCTACTCCAACGTTTATATCGTCATAGTCGTTCGTATAGTCGTTGATGATTTTACCAGCATCGTCTATGTAGCGTGCTCCCTTAAATGTGTTTGCTTGGAAGAACGCCCTATTCTCTTCCCACAGTTCCATGTGTCTCCTCTTCTCCGAGGACTGATTTCTTGGTCATGAAAAAGTACTTAGATGATGTTTACGACTTTTCACTCCCCTTACTAGATTTCATATTTATACACTTGCTTCAATGAGTTGTCAAGCGTATCTGCTTGTACTTACACGTAGCATGTCTTTTTACCTGGATTGCGACTAGATGGCTATTTCTGCACAGACTAACGAAATGACGATAACGGTGTCTTGTAGAACCTCGTGATATACCTTAATAATTGGTGTTAAATTGAAAGTAATGGGAACCAACTTTACCTTCTTTCTTTGGGACATAGAATTACCCTTATTTTGACTTTCCGTTGTTTATTTCCCCACAGGAACTAGGTTTTGGGGCGAACCAGAACGATTTCTATGCAACCTCTCGGCCAGTTTCTTCTTAGCAGAATCAGATAATCTTCTAGGTGCCCTTGGTGGTTTTATTCTTGACTTCGGCAGCTCATATTCTTTACCACCGAAACCGTTATCCATCATAGGCTTTAGACCGAGGTTTTTCTCCAGGTGTTTCTGCCATGTCTTCTCATAGGTGAAGATATAGGCTGTATCCTCAGCCTTGTTGAAGTTTATGATGGTCTCTTGCTCGTAGCTTGTTAGTCTTCGTGGCACAGTAACCTCCTTCAAATCAGACTTTAATGCTAATAGGCATACTAAAAGGAATATCTGTGTTAATATTGTGTCGTGACAATGACCATTGTTGGACTACCAGACAAGGCAGTCCAGGAGGCCAGAGAAAGAGTAAGGTCAGCCATACGAAACTCCTACTATAAGTTCCCTAACAGGCGTATT
>Ga0307376_10000808_pt1 | contig 36755 bp, 37 predicted proteins | sample TR2MG_FD_202536 | JGI IMG/M metagenome (GOLD analysis project Ga0307376, IMG submission 202536) | Soil microbial communities from Risofladan, Vaasa, Finland - TR-2 | ecosystem: Environmental > Terrestrial > Soil > Coastal area > Acid sulfate soil | place: Finland: Risofladan, Vaasa | collected...
TAACGGAACAAGCTCTCCACATAGCACGGTACATAGAGAATTGTGGGAAGCCTGCGACGAACGGTTTGAAATGGACCAGAAGTTTGTAAACTCTATACGTAGATAAGGATAAGCTGACGTGGTGTAATGGTAGTCACGCTGGGTTTTATTCAAACCTTTAGAAAGTAGGTTATGGTATGATACCATGGCAACTGAGGGTTCGAATGAACAGCTACCTTGAAAATATAAAGTACGTTAATGGTCCCTACACACAAAAGAGCAGTGGAAGGTTGATAATAAACACTGTAGACTTTACTGGTAGAAAGAGGACGATATCTTACCCTAAGTTTCTTGTAGAGGTACTATTTAATAGACAACTAGATCCTTATAAGGAAACGGTGGACCATATAGACCACGATTGGGCCAATAACGCTTGGGACAACCTTAGAATCGTTTCTATGGGTAAGCATGCGCGAGAGGATGCCCGTAGGGTAGCTCTTGTCCGTATACGTTGTATTTGGTGCGAAGAGCTAGCATACAAAAAAGCTGCGGCTTTACGTCATAATCTAAAGCAGCATAAGGTCGGTCCTTTTTGTGGGAGAAAATGTGCTGGGGAATACTCTAGCGGTGTACAGAATGGTAGGGTTGATGTTAGCCGCTACAAGGCGTTAAGCATGTCTCAAAGGGACGTACAGGTTGAGGCTTACTATGCAGATAAAGGTGGCAGCACTGTGCTGGATGAAGCTAGACCACTAGGTATTACGCTTATATCAGAAGAGGATATAATGTCGATGGTACCCCGAACACCTCCTAGGGTTAAACGAGGTGTGAAACGTTCGACGCGAGTCTGTAAAAAGATTAACCCTTGTCCCGTATGTGGAGAGCTACCAAACAGGTCTGATACCATTTTTTGCTCACAAACCTGTGTACATAAAAGTAGGCGTCGAGCTAAATGGCCATCAGCTGAGGAGTTGGGTGGTTTGGTGTGGAAATACCCAACTACAACTATTGCCAAACAATTTGGTGTATCCGATACTGCGGTATCCAAATGGTGTACACATTACGGTATAGAAAAACCACCACGTGGTTACTGGATGAAAAATAGATAACTTACGCCATCGTGCGCCAACTGGCAGAGCGGCCTGATTTAGGATCAGGTGATTGGGGATTCAACTTCCTCCGATGGCATCTAGTATTTGGGAGAAATCCCGTGGGAGTTCGAATCTCCCCGTCAGCATTACTACTAGTAGAAAAGGCTTCGGTATGGACGACAAGAAAATTGAATCCCTGCTTCGGCTAAGGGCAGAGCTAAGAGCGGAGACTCAATTTACTTGTTCTGAGTGCAAGCATACACTCCCTATGAGTTATATGGGAACTGAGCCGGGAAAATGTTACCTGTGTATTCCTCTATCTGAGGAAGAGGAAAAAATATTAGAGGATTATCAATGCCACTTTACGAATATGCTTGTGACACCTGTGGAAAAAGAACTGAAGTTGAGCGTAAAATGTCGGAAAGATTCGACGACTGCATCTGTGGCCACTGTGAATCAAAAGAAACTGTGTTAGCTCCAAGTTTGGGCGCGTTTGTTTTGAAAGGCAGCGGCTGGTTTGCAACGGACCAGAAAATCCATAAAGGGAGCACTAAGAAGACATAAGCCGGGCTGGCGAAATTGGTTCACGCGGAGGGCTCAAAATCCTCTGAAGCTTTGCTTCTTCCGAGTTCAAGTCTCGGGTCCGGCACTTACTATAGGATAGCCAGATGAAAAAAACTCCAGAAGAATTCGCACGTGACTACTCTGCCAAGTCTAATGTGGCTATGGAATCTTTGGCAAGCTACGACTTTGTTGTACTTCCTTGTGATTGTGGTGAAGGTACCTGTCAAGGCTGGCAGATGCAAGATTTGCAGTGGATTAAAACTAGAAAATCTCTGGATCTTTGGAAAAAAGGAACTCCGGTATACCCTCTAAAAGATATGCTTGGTGGTGAATAACTTATGAAACTATTTGAACTCCGCCGCACTGAAGACGAGTCAGGGATCAGTGGAACGGGAACTGTAGCTCAAGGAGTTATCTTCGACAACGGTTGGTGCTCTCTTACCTGGCTAACTGCGCACACCTCGGTAGCGTTCTATACCAGCATCGAGGAAGTGGTAGCTATCCATGGTCATGAGGGTAGAACTAAAGTGGTGCAGATCGCAGACTGTGATAAAGATCGCGTAGGGCACCTTTGTCTGAATATGCTACAAGACGACATCGAGGGTGTGGCCGCTGATTTCCAAAAGGGTAACGCTAAGTACATGTGGGAGCAGCGGGAGAAATTTGCTGCCCTTTTTAAGGAACACGTGTTACCATGACTATAGTTTCTGACATAATTAATGAAGAGCATGACAAAGAGATTAAAGCTCTTAAAGCCGATTATGAAGATACAATCAAAGAACTTAAGCTAGAGATTGAAATACTGCAGGCGGCTGTACGTAGGTTTCTTGATCAGGACGCGCCGACACTCTGTGATCAATGTTGCGAAACAAAATTGGAACCTCTTAGTGGAATTCTCTGGTGCACATTGTGTAAGCGCGGTTGGGATCCCCGTACTGGTGATTGGTGGGAGAAGGTTGATACAGAATAATGCCTGTTTACGCGATTATACACGAATACAATAGCCCAGAGTTTTTACATCCTCCAAAGGAAGAGCATACATTTGGTCTTCTTGGACGACTAGTGTACAAGGATACTGTCTCTGCAATTGAAGCTGCACAAAAGCATAGTGACTGCAATAAGTATGCGTTTGGGTTTACAAATATCCCTCCGCTCCGTGTGTATGAAGTTGATGCTGATTGGGATAAACATACAACGGAGGTTCCTGACGTAGACTTGTCGGAACTAGAAGAATACTATGGAAGGAACGACCCTCCAAAAGATATTGAATCTGCGGTGGATTCTTTGAACGATTCCCCCGATGAAGGACGTTACTTGACGAAGATCTCGAAAGTAGGTAAACTGATACGGGTTATTTAGCTCGCATGGCGAAGTTGGTAGACGCAAGGGACTTTGACAATTTGAGCCTTGCAGGGGAAACCTTGTAAGTGGACGCCGCTAATTCGGGGAAACCTTACCATGTGAGGATGGTGGCAATCCCGAGCTAAGCGAAAGCTGAGTGTAGAGGCCATACACGGCGCACCTAAGTCAAAAGATACGGTGAAGAGATGGTCCAGACCACAAACATAAAGCTTAACTGCTTTATGGCAATGAAAATTGTAGTGGTACGAAAATCCCTCGGGGCTTGACCCCATCCGGGTTCGACTCCCGGTGCGAGCAATTTAGGTGCACATCATAGTTATTCTTCTGGTATGCGACCCACACTAATCAAATACAAGGGGCATCTGTACCAGCGTATACCAAAAGTTGTCAGATACGCCGGGACCACTTATACGTTGGTCACGTCGTACTGGACTCCTCCTGCAAATCTGCGGGGTGCAAAACAGAAGGCTAAAGCTGCGCTGGAGTTCTTGCAAAAACTTCAACCATTAGTTACCGATGATAAAGTGGAGGATGGTTTACGAGATGTGTTCCGATCTTCCTTATCTTGGCTCGATTACCCAATCGATAGAATACTCGATAGTAGTTATCTAGAAAGTTTTGACTCTACCCACGAGCTAGCGGATAGTTTCAGTAAACTAGCACGATGGCTGCATACAGAGAGCATCCGTGAGTCAATAGTGCAAATTAGAAAAAGAATGGACGAATTTGCACAAGAGGTAAAGGACCGACCCTTATACAACTATGACACCGACACCGAGTTTGTGGTAGACCCATACAAACCATTGTCTGAAGAAGCAATTAAAAAGGCAAAAGAATACTACGACGATGAAACTGAGAACTTGGAGTTTACTAAAGACGTCCTTCCTATTTTTGCGTTGTTCCGTCAGTTACCTTCCCACCTAGACGCATTAGACGACTACCTACATGCCATCGAGTATAAACGGGATCTAATTAGTAAAGAGTTTGCTAAGGAGCATCCCGGAGATCCAAGACCAGATGTATCGGAGCGTGAGATAGTTTGGCATGCTACTACAGCACTACCTTCTATTTTAAAGAATGGCTTTAAAACTCGTGAGGAGTTAGGAGAGGCCGCTGGTTTAGGTGGGGCCGTTAATGGTATCAGTTTTACTGGGTCGTTGGGTACCGCAAAACAAATAGCACAAGCTATGTTTGATATGGTCACTATTTTGCAGGGTCCTCGTACACTTGATACAATACTTTCCTACGCTTCCACTGTAGGCATATCTTCGGAGGAGTTGCTGGAGTTCTTTGGTGATGCTCAGGGAGCTTCCTCGGCCCCAAAAATTGAGGCGGACGGTAAAGTAGAGTTAGGTGATACATTTGACCTTGTACGCTACTCGTTGATACTCGCTGAGCGAAAAGGCACACGGTTCGATCCGTTGTTTTTTGATACTTCAGGACTCGCTAATAAATTCCAGAAAACTAATCCAAAAGACATCGGTGTGGTGGAGGCGGTTATAGATACAACTTATCCAAAAGTCGATTATCTACATTCTATGGAAGAATGGCGAGTACCCGTGCCAGGTATTGTTAGCTATGGCCCAGTGGGCTCACAGAAGATCTAATGTCAATTTTAAGGAACGCTATAATGTACAAGGGGAGTGTATACGTCCGTGCTTTAATGAGCAAAGGTTACGAATCTATAGAGTTCCTTTCTGAAAAGGACATGAAAGCTCTTTCACCGAGCCCTTTCTACGGTGTTATTTCAATTACAGACCCTGGATGTAGGGCAGACATTCAAGATGGTTGGGGTAGTGTGCTTAGGCTCCAGTTCGACGACATTGAAGAGGCGGAACCCCTACGTCCTTACGGTGGGTCTAGCTACTGGCCTTTTGATAAAGAAGACGCCAAAAGGATTATTGATTGGTTGAAGGCCAACGAAACCAAGCTTTCCGATATCTACGTCCATTGTTGGGGCGGTATTTCTCGGTCGGCGGCGGTGGCGAAATTCATTGCGGAGAACTATGACATTCCCTTTGACCATGGTTACGACAGGTACAACACGCTCGTATATGAAACACTTCGGAAGGAGTACCTAAGATGACTAATAAATATCTTAAATACCAAGGCCATCTGTACCGTATTGCTGATCCGGTAGTCTTTCAACCGATTAAGGACAAAGACAGTTTTAAAGACTTATTTGGATTTAACGAGTGGGTCGATATAACTTCGGATGATCTCCACCATAATCCTGAGCTTCTACAGAGCTTGTTTGATCTTATCTCCAATGCTTACACAGATTTAGAAGATGGGCATTCAAGCCTGCCTTCCTCTATATCGCTTCTTAGGGATGACCTAATTCTACACGCTATCGATCTAGATACAGACCCAGACCCCGATGCTGTGGTTACTTGGAAGCTACGCGATCCGGGAAACAAAATTAATAGTATAGGACATGATGGCGAGAGCGTCTCAAAAAAGACTGTAATACAAGAGTTTACGAAGCTTCTAGGCAGTGTTGGTTACTATGCAGAAGTCTCTCCTCCTATTTCCGACATCATCTGGAAGCGTTTTCCAAATATAAAAGTAATAGAAAACCCCGCATACGCTGCGGCACTGTTAGGTAAAGACATAGAGTGGTTAGGTAATCATCCCGATGGTAAATCACCAAAGTCCGGATGGTACACTAGAAAAATAGGTGGCAAGCCTCACACAAAGATATTGGTTGGTATACCAAAGGGTGTGCCCTCTAGCAAAGCAGGAAGTGCTTCCCGTCAGCGTGTAGCGCGTACTATTAAATACAAAGGTGCTATTTACATTCGTGCTTTCTACGACCACTATGACTTTGACCATCATAATCCTTTGCCTTTGGAAGAGGTAGCGCGGCGTTGGGCAGTAGAGGAAGCACGCCCAGATCGGTGGGGGTCTTTTATTGCCCTCTATCCCCTAGAGGATGTTTGGCAATACAGAGAGTATGATCGTTCTCCGGGTGGTGACAGCAATCTGACCGCTAAGCAGTGGGAAGAACTAGAAGAAAGCATGAAGCTCCTAGGGTGGAATGCTAAAGAGCCTGTGGTGATGGTATTTGGAAAGGACGGCGTTGCTAAGGTTGGAGAAGGGAACCACCGTCTCTGGCTAGCTAAAAAATTGGGGTACAAAAAAGTTCCAGTTACCTTTGGAGGTTTTTGGAAAGCTGTAGAGCCGGGTGTAGGCAGAGGCCCAGTAGTTTAAAATTCTCCCCCCTTGACATCTAAGTTTCCCTTTCACATATGTCGTATTAGCTGCCTACGTGGCCCAACTGGCAGAGGCGTATGGTTCAGATCCATAAGGGTAGTGGTTCAAATCCACTCGTAGGCATCGGGAGCGCAGTGGCCGAACAGACTGGCCAGTCACAAGTTGGCCATTGTTAGCTCCCACTTTCTGGCTACGTGGCCCAATTGGCAGAGGCGCATCGTTGAGGTCGATGTTGTTGGTGGTTCAAATCCACTCGTAGCCATCTTTCCCTCTTGACATCTTGTACTCAGTGTTTACATTAGAAGTGAGGAACGGAGAACCAAAACAGGTTGAAAGTTGTAAAGACTGGTAATATGTTACTATTCTATAGTACTATAACCATTCACACACTTGGAGACTTGAAATGGGATTCTCTAAAAAAGACGTAGAGGCGGTAGCAGAGGAGCTAGGACTAGACTGGAATAAGTTGAAGTTCACTTCCTCTGACCTAGCGAAGGGTATGAAAGTTGAGCTAGAGCATGGCACCCGTAGTGCGGATACTAACATTACGGAGGATGACCCGGTTAAGACCGCAAAGATCGCACTAGCTCACCTGAATGAATTTGCTGATTACTACGACCGTCTGGCAAAAATGGAAAAAGAAGCTAAGGAAGCTGTAAAAGAGAAAGAAGCTAGTGTGGCACCCCCTTCACATATTAAGTATGCAGGGTGCATCTACGAATTGCTCCCCTCTTAAAAATATTTGGGGGCATTACGGGGGCACATGAAAAACGGAAGTTGGGAACATACTGTATTTTTCATTGGAGTTCGTCGCCACGGTAACGCCCCGCCTATTGAGAAGGCTATGAGCAACAACTCTCTTATGGAATTCTTTTTGGACTACGACGAAGCCAAGTTAGCAGCAGACACAAAATCAGAGTATCTAGGCATCCGCGTAGAAGTTTTCTACGCACAGTTAAACATACCGTTTGAACAAGATGTCAAAGCTATGGAAACCTCACTTTTAGGAGCATTTAATGTCAGTTAAAGAGAAGAAGATAAAAGAGCAAGAGACTCTTCTAAGGGAGTTGCGAGAGGAGCTTCTTGGCGCAGAGGATAGGTTGAAGAAAACAAAAGTAGTAGTTAAACGCCATAAGCGTGTGATACGTGATACAAAATCTAAGATTGCTGCTGCAGAGGAGTGGCTTTCTGCATTAACAGAAACACCAGACGATTCTGCTACGGAGTAGTCTTGGTGTAAAAGTAAGTCAAAAAAATAAGTGGAACGCTTTTTAAAAAATCATTGACAGTCGATTAGCAGTGATTATAATACGAGTAGACAGCAAGAAACTACGGCTTGAATACTTGAATAGAGGACGGCGAAGTAAGTACAGAAAACACAATGATAGCTCAGTTGGTTGAGCGTCGGTATAGTAAACCGAAGGTCGCGGGTTCAAACCCCGCTCCTTGTAACTTCGCAACTTTACTTCCACATTCCCTCTATTCATGTTTTTAACATGAAACACGGTAAGTTTGAGGACTGCAGAGTAAGTACAGAACAAATATCTAGGTTCGAATCCTAGCATCCCCACTTATGGGGATGTAGCCCAATTGGTGAGGCACCGGTTAGTAATACCGGCATTTTTTAAATGTCAAAACTTTACTCTCACATTTCCTCAACTTTTAATTAAACAGCACAAGATGCTGAAAGATATACACGAGGACGGTAAGGTCGCTACAGAAATTAGCTCACTTGGTTAGAGCGCTTCAACGAAAATGAAGAGGTTATGGGTTCAAGTCCCGTATTTCACAACCACGCTGACCTTCAGATTACCTCGTACTAATTTTTTGCCATAGTATTATGGCAACTGGGCTCCTCTGTGAGCCCTTTATTTTTGTCTAAAACGGAGGCTATATCATGCAAAAAGGACTGAAGACGACTGAGCTACGTCGGCTGATGGGTACACGTACCACGTCACAGGTTATTTTCCTTGATAGTGTCCAGAAGGGAAAGAAGCTTGGTTTGCAGGTAGGACTATCTGTAGAGCCAGGTTTGGCTTCTGTACAGGGACCTGATGGAAAAGTGTTGGACGGTTACGTAGTAGCCGATAGTGAAGCTGCAGATCTGCTTGTAGCCGAGGCAGAAAAGACAGGTGTATACTGTGAAAAGTATGGTATTCCTTCTGTACCACGGCTTGCAACACGTCTCCTAAAGAATGAAGACGTAGGTTTGAACATGCGTGAGCAGCGCATTGTTGGTCGAGTGGTTTCTAGCTTTTTAGATATCGCTACGACCGGTATGGCGCGAGGTACACATTACAATACAAAGGAAGACCAAATTAAAGCTGAGCGCCTGGCTCACGCTTCGATGTTTTCCGTGGACCGCCAGACTTACGGTATTCTTTCTTGCTTATCTGGTTTGACAGATAACGCTCGGAAGTTGGTATGCTGGTTCCTATTGGAGTGGCCAAGTAACGGAGCCCCAACGCAAGATGAGCTTGCGGGAGAACGAGAACTGGTGCGTGCTTTGTTAAGTAGCATCAGTATCCCACGCATGTTCCAGCTTTTTGAGATGCTACTAGATAGTGGCTGCAACAACCGTCGTACTAGACGTATCACGTTGTCTGCTATACTAGGCTCTCCTAATGTGGAGTGGTGGGCTGTGAAATACCGGCGCAAGATGCGTAATGCATTGCAGCACGCCTGGGGAAAACGTTTGTCTGGAGTAATCTTCTCGTTGGGAAGTAGGTTTGCAAAGGATGGCGATAACGTTGTCCTTGGGCCAAAAGAGCAGCAGATTCTACGTCGGCACGTTTCTCCTTATTTGGGAGAAAACGATCTGGCAGTAGCTTGTGAGTGCGCTGCTTTTGTTCTTGAGGACCCTGCTAAGGGAGTATGGTCGCTGCCTCTTTTCAAGGCATACTTGGCTGCACGTGTAGACCTTGCAGCTGGGAACAGACTGCCTCCAGAAGTTCTTGAGGGTATTCGTTCAACGTATCACAAGGGAACTAAGAAAGAGGAGATCGTACGCATTTCTGCTAAGTCTGGTTCAATGACAGAGAAGCAGAAGATTCAAGTTCAGAAGCGTGCTGAGAGCGCTGGTGTAAAAGTTGAGTTTGATGCATCAAAGCAGGATGCTACACGCCTTTACCTTTACGCTTTTGAGCGCAGTTTGGATGACAACATCCGTAAGGCACTTGATGAAAAGGCGCGTCAATCTGCGGCAACACTTCCAATCGACTGCACAGGGGCAGTAGTATTGGTTGACGCTTCTCGTTCCATGTTCGGAGATCGTACCCAGAAGCTACGTCCGATGGCTACTGCTCTTGCTATGCGAGACATGTTTATGGCTGCAGGGGCTAAGAAGTCTGTTATCGTAGGTGGAAAAGGAAAAGGTCGGATGGTATTTCCTGCTGGGGATACTTCTTTGGCACTATCACTTGCGGAAACAATCAGAGATGACAGCCCTACTTCGGTGTACGTAATCAGTGATGGCTATGACAACACACCTGCAGGGCGTTTTGAGGAGACAGTTAGGGCGATCAGGAAAATTGGAATTAACACTCCAATTTACCATCTGAATCCAGTAGCTGCGGCAGAAACCGCTTCCGTTAGGCAGCTTGCTCCGAATGTCATCCCAACGATGCCAGTACAAAACCCCAATGCATTTGGGGCAGCGCTGCTGAAGGAGGCTTTGGAGCAGGACCCACTTGCTGGGGTACGTGCTCTGTTGAATGAAGGACGTACCGCGATGTTAGCTGCCATCTCTGGTAGGAAGGCACTGCCAGAGGCTAAACCGTTGCGCAGGACCGGAAAGACGGCTGCTACAGCTTCTAAGGAGGCAATCATAGCGGTAAAGGACCTGTCTTCTCCTATGGCTTCGGCAGTGCGTGCAATTTACACGGCTACACCTAATGAGCGTGGTCTAGTAAACTACCGTGGACTTATTCGTGAGAGTACGGTTAGCGCGTTGAGTCGTCGTGGCCTGGTTAAGGTTGCAGGAAGCGATTTTGTTAAGCATACAGATATTGGCCGTCAAGCCGCCAGTATTTTGTCTAGGTAGGAGGTGCTGAAATGACGATGACCATTCGTGAAATTCTTCGCGGTTGCGAGGTTGGTAGAATTCAAACGGTTGGATCTATGCAAGTAATTCCTCTAATCATGGAGGAAAACTTGCAGGATAACCGGTTTGCTACACCTGACATCGTTCGTGTTGGTACTAGTGACTACGGAACGATGAACTTCACAAATCCAGAGGGTAAGCCAGTTTTACTTCCGACTAATGCTGGTTACGTAGTAAAGCAGGCTGCGCAGGATCATGCTATGACCACTGCTGCAATTGTGCCTGGAAAGAGTCGTCGTTCTTTTGACGATGCAATGTGCATTCAGGCAAATCAGGGGGGCACTATCGCAGAGGGAGAGCACAAGCTTTTGATTCTCCCATTAGCGCTTAGGCGTCCAGCGTTGGAGATGCGAGGAAAGCGTAGTTACAACAAGCTTTGGCAGTCTATTGGAGAGCTTTCGGCCTCTAATCAACTTGGTGGAGACAGGAATCTAGTAACCTACTTGCAGAGCTACGAGCGTCAACTAGATGAGTTCATTGCTGAATTTGAGGTTGTTGACGACCAGGTTGGGGCGATTATTCTCATCAACGGGAACGTAGTTGGTGTTGAGCGTGCTCCCTCTGCGGTTTACTGGAAAACAATCTGGGAGCCTTTGATTCGTGTTTGCTATGGTTCTGCAGCAATTGCGGCGTCGAAGGTTACTTTAAAGGCCAAAGACCTTCTGAAGACGCGTGTTCCATTGGAGGTTGTGGACCTGTCTACTATGGAGTCATTGTGCGCTGCTTTGGAAGCAGCGGATGCAAAGCAAGACGACCTTGCTAAGCAGCAAGTACGCGATTTGCTTGAAGACACGTTTGATGAGGCGAAAGTTGAAACCAAGGAAAAGACGTCCCTCAAGACTTTGAAGAACGATCAATTCTTTGGGCAGGTAGCTGTAGATCAAACTTCTGAGAAGGTTCTCTACGTCTCTTTGGTAGTTAATGAAGGATGGGACGAAAAGAGAGGTTGGAGATTAGCAAAATCATTTGACCTCTAAACTAAACGCTTCATCGCCGATCCTCTTATATCAGAATAACCTATGGGGCCTGCAGAACTCTGCAGGCCCCATATTTACTATTTCAGGAGTACTTGTTATGACAAACATTTACGAAGGAAGACCTAGATAAAACCGCATCTTAATTATCACATCAGAATCTTTTTTCTTTTCTCCATTCCTCCTAAATTATTGTTACTATATAGTGTAGTTTAACCAAAGTGGTATACCTACGTCTTTTCTAGCGTGGGTAGCAGAACCCATCATTTAGGAGCGAATGAAAATGGCAACAAGAATTGTTAACTCACCCGGAGCGCAGATTACTATCTCTAATAGGTCCGCTTACCCTTTGGTAGTTGGTCCTGTGTTCCTGCAAAATGGACAGCAGAAGTCTTTCCCACTTAGCTACCTATCTAGTAGTATGGATCGTGCAGAGGAAGTCAAAGCCCTGCTCCGCTTGGGTATGATTTCTGTTTCGTTTGATAACCCAGATCTTGGATACAACGCACTCGGTATCACAGATCCTAATTACATTACGGCACTTGAGGCCCCCACTGCAATGTCTTTGGGAGTCATCCCAGTGTACACCACCGCACTTCGGCCAGATCCAGAAGATGTACCCGAGGGGTTTACCATCTACAACACTACTACTATTGCACGTGAGACTGCTATTGGTGCTCCCGGTGCACGAGCTTGGGTGTAATAGTTTACGGTAGATACTTGGGATATAGCGTAAATCCTGTGCGGAGTACAGGATGGTGCGGGATTTCTGTACCATCCTGTACTCATGCATATTGTAGGAAATTGTGACATGACTGTCAGTACACGAGTTAAAGAATCTGGTAGAGGAAAGTCACTAAGCTACAGTGGTGATTTACGTAAACTAATAGAGAAGTTTATCAAGACGCGTGTATCTATTATTCCTGCAGATACAAAAGACCCCGCTAAAGATATACAGGAAGAGCTTACAACATTTAGATTTGATTACGCCGACTTAGATCTTATTCATCGGTTGCTTGTTTCTAATGCTGTTGTTGGGTACACACATTTAGATGAGATCTTTGAGAATAAGGGTCAAGTTCCAGAACACGTTTCTTTAATGAACTTGATCAGCAGCGCTGTTGACCTTATTCTTATGAAAGAGGCACAACGCTGGTGGAAGCAAGAGCATCCTAAAGAAGAAAAAGCGGCTTCTATTGAAAAGAGCTGGTACAAATTCTTTGGGGTACTACCTTTTTATATCGCTAAAGAGGCAGCCATCTCTCCTTCTGACGTAGATCTCCCTTATAAGGGAGACCGTTTATTTAGAGAGACTATGGGGTACCTTCAACTACTACAACCTATTATCAATAAGAATCCAAAAGTAGCAATACCAAAGTTAATTGATAGCTACAGTCCTGACTTCAAAGATATAGACCTTTCGGATCTAGTAATCATGTTTACTGAGACACCGACTTTGGTGTCAACCTCCGCTGGAGAGCATGCTCTTCGTTTTTGGAATGGAACTATCTATGATGTTCTACAGGGAGTGATGGAGGACGCTGTTTCTGCGAATGCCAAAAAATTCGTGAAACTGAAAGAAGAGGGTAAACTACCAAAACCTAAGAAAGAGGAGAAGGCTCCTCCTTCTAGAGATGAAGTAAAGACCAAAGAGCTTCCTACTAAAAAATATGTGAGAGACGACTCACCCACCAACGTGGTTGATGAAGATGCCAATGCCACTGTTCCTGGTGGCACACGTGCTAAAAACATTTCCAGCAGTGTGGCCTCTAAGATAGTATATAAAGGTTACACGTATATAAAGCAGTAACCATATGAAAATATTAGATTATCATAGAAGGGTAATGGACCAAAGTATTTGGAAGTCAGACGAAATGACTCTTGCGCCAAATGCTCGCTTACAACTACAGCACCAAATTTCTCGCAGGTTCCCAAACGCGAAATCGGTGTATTTAGTGGGTGCTCTAGTAGGTCACTACTACGATGACCAGTCTGACCTAGATGTTCTTATCCATACTGCAGATGCTGATATGAAAGAATACGGAAAAGATACCCAGATAATCTCTGGGTATCTTCTTTCCAGAACGAACCATCCTGTAAGATTTTATTTGGTCCCAGAAAGTGTTAGTCCTGACGCTTTAGCAAATAGATTCGGTACTTTATACGACGTTACCACTGGATTTTGGCACGGACGTAGGGTATCTGATATAACAGAAATGGCTAGGCCAGAGGCCATCTTACAGCGAGCACGTTGGCAGTTATATAAGGCGAAGTGGTCCACGGATCTTTTTCCTTACCCATGGACTATAGTTAAAACGGCTTTTGCAGCAATTCCAGAAGAAGCCCGGGAAGGAATACTTTTTGAATTGCGTAAGCATGTGCAGGAGCTTAGAAAAAACGTACGTGATGTTGTAAAGACCTATAATAAGAAGGAATTGTGGAAAGAAGCTTCGACATTTGATGCGAATTTAGAAGAGAGGCCCAGTGAGTACTTCTTAGAAGAGTACATGGAGTCAGATAAACTTCCTGTACCTATTATTAAATCTATAATAAATAAGTTTCGTTACGCGGATCTACTCTTTGAGCTTGAGGAGATGGATAGAAAGCTACGAGATGCTCGAATGGTAAAAGATAAAGAGAAAGCTCCTGTGTTTAACGTAGTTGGATCTATGATAGACACACTACCTCCACCAGTTATTAGGGTGGGAGGACACCTTTATAAGAAGGCAGAAGAAACCTCTGCTAGGTTTTTATGGGAACGGTTAGATGCACTTGTTAATTTAATTGTTATCCATTCCGGTGGGTATGGGCACGCGTTGGATACCATCTTTAAGGTATTTAGTTTCATCCTAGAAAAGAACCGATACGTCCAAACTGGTGCGCGTCAACGTAGAATTGTTATGCGCTTATACCGTAAATTCTACCGTCATGTAGATGATGACACCGCCGTGTCCTAGACGCTACCTATGGAGAAAAAGATGAAAAATATGGAAGTAGGGCAAGAAAAAGGTTACGCTGCAGTGCTTCTGCGCGGACCTGAATCTGTCATAGAGATAGTGGCGAACACACTAGAAACAGTTGGTGAGCGAGTAATCGAAACGACTGCTACTACGATTCTATTGCAAGATGTAAGGGACGCACATCTTCCTGATATTCTAAGAGTTGCTGACTCACATAGTATGACAGTTACTCCCTATGGAGAAAGAAACTTCTTAGTCCAGGTACCAAAAGAGGTAAGAAAAGCTTTCAAGCTGAACTTACAGTCTGGAAAGTGGTACTTTGCTGATAATATTGAAGAAGATTTCCCCTTTGTTTTGGTACGGGATTCTAGGATAGAGAAAGTTAATGATACCTCTAATAGAGGTGTGGTAGGTGAGAATGGTCTTGATGAGGTTCAAATGTTGGACCTAGAATTCCATTCTGCAGAAGGAGACCTCCCTATCCGTGAATTGATGTCTTCTGCGGAAGCCGCAAAGTTTGGACTACGTCCTGCTACAGAAGACGACTTTTCTGCCTATGACATGATACCGCCTTCTCCTGATTCGATGGTATTCGTTGAGGCTTCTGTAGGTTGCTGTTCTCCCAACGTAACAGCTCTTTCTGATTTCTCTAGGTAAATCATATGGCGTGCGACCTCTGTAGAAATTTGCCGTTACGTACTGTGCGTATGCTGGATGAAGACATCCGGAAGGGTGACCAGTCACTGTTGCAACTTTCTACAAGTTATGGCACCTCTGCAGCTGCTATTGATGAGCACTCTTCCAGCTGTGTAGACCGTGTAGCCGGAACTGGCTATGAACTTCTAGACCAGATGCTTCAAGACCTCAATGATGCTGCTGCGGGGCGCCAGCGAGAATACGCCGACAATTCTTTAAATGCAGACGCGATGGACCAATATATCGCGTTGATGCGTGAGGCACGAGCTACCATTCTGGCTCGTGAGAAACTACGTCCATCAGAAGAGATGGTGCGTGAAATCATCCAAAAGATCCTTCGTCCATCGGTAAACCAATGCGTTGTGATCTCAGTGGAGGAAAGTAACAGACTACGTGAGGATATCCAGTCCTTTGTCGATCCATCTAACGTTCGTAAGGTAGATCGATCAGTAAAGCAGTATTTGAAAAGAATGGCCAGTCGGTTGCGTAAAGACACTTCTGAGTTGGTTCCTAAACTGCAAAGGCTCCTCAACGTAGACGCTCGGGTTGACCTAGAGGACAACGATGCCAATCCGAACATTAGTACCCCTATCCCTGATGAAGAGATCAACTAGGGACGGGATAATGCCTACCTCAAACCTTCACAACTCCCACCAGTCAGTTCAACAGACCTCTGTAAACTAGGTCTATTTTCTATCTACACAGTTAGATCTGTACGTAGTATGCGCGGCATGCACTGTAAATACTTGTCATTGTGCAAAATGCTGCGTTTTGCAACAACGAAAAGGAGTTTAAGATGAAAAAACTTACACAACTGGTAATGGTATTTGGATTTGTATTGTTGCTCGGAACAATCGCTCTTGCTGAAAACGGGATCAAAATGCCTGTTAGTGGAGGGCCTTTGGGAGGCAGTAACCCCCCTTCAAAAGCAGCTACCCTGACAACCGTTCTTGCGGGAGACCTCAAGTTTTATAATGGTTCAAAAGGGTCTGTTATATATCCGGACCCTTTAATGAAGCTGAAGCAGCTTGTTACCGATGATACTAGAAAGACCGTTGCGTATAAAAAATCGTACGAACTTCGTATCAAGGAACTAGCTAAATCAGTAAAGGCTGTTGAGGATCCAAACAACGCTAAACGCAGTACCTATTACCGGCATCGCATGACACCCAAACGGAGAATCATGATTGCAAAAGCCGCTCTTTACGCAGAGGAAAGAACTGGTGTTGATGCAACTTTTCTGGTTGCTCTAGCAAGAATGGAATCCGATTTTAGAGGTCTAGTTATGATTAATTCTGCTTGTAAGCACGGTAGAAGCAATCGTTGCTGGGCTGATTGTGGGATGACACAGCACCATGTTCGTGGCGGTCGCCGTTACGTTTTTAGTAAGTGCAACCAACTTAAAAAAGACCACAAGTTGGCATTCCTGAAAAGTGCACAAGAGATCTCAAGACATATCGTTTGGTGCACTACACCAGTGCATGCTAAATACCATCGACCTATTCGTAGATGTATCCTTAATCGATACAATATGGGACCGTTTTACAAGACAGCAAGTAGGTGTAAGCGACAGTACAACTGCGGTGCCATCTATAACAGAACCGATATGAGTAAGGAAGAAAAGAACACGGTCTACAGCCGTTGCCGTCCGAAACACAGAAAGTGTCGTGGCCGCGCTGCTTATTGGCAGATGGTATCTTGTTTTGAGTACGGTGCTAGACGGCAGATTCAATCAAAGAGAAACTGTAGATATTGCTACAACATTTCTCAGATTAAACGTCGTTTTTACAAAGACATTACCGTTCCTGCCAAGATTACTACTGATACCAAAGTTTCTTCTGCTCCCGTTCCTCCAAAATCTACCAACAAAACAACTAATTAAGGTTACCTTATAGTAAGGAGATCTTAGCTGTTTGATCTCTTTCATATAGGGCAGCTATGTCCAAACCTTCTGGATAATATCGTCCAGAAGGTATTCCTATACTTGTGAAGACAATGCAAATTCATCATCACAGTAGAGAACTGAGAGATCTGGTACTCTTACAGATACCAGATACCCACTTACTTCAAGCCACAGTGCATCTTGCTAAACAAACGAGGATAGAGACAGAGCTTTTTCCTACGGCTGTTTTGCATTTCAAATGGCCAGTAGACACTGGTGTAGACGTTAAGAGCATACTTCGTAGAACGGCAGACGCTTATACTAAGGCCAACTCACTGGCGTATAAGATGGTTACCTCCTCTACAAAGATTTCTGCATTGGGTGCTCACGAGAACTCAAAATCTACAACTATCACTCTCACTCACGCTAGTCGTGTGCGCACCTCTGAGAATGGCGAACCGATTCCTAGCAGCCTGCCTTATGCTTCTATCCATGTAGCAGACGATGTTTATTCCATCATAACTGATAATGGAGTAGACTTCTCCGTGCTAAAAAACGGGGAGGAAGTAGCAGGAAGACTTCCTAGTGAAGGCTTCGCTCTTGGCACTATGTTTAAGTACATTCTACCAGAGCTTGCTACAAAAGGAGATGCTGCTGGTTCTAAAACAGCTGAGCAGGAGCTTACAAAGGATTTTGTCTATTCAGTAGGTACAATCCTTTTGGAAGGAGGAGAATTAGACGATTCGGCTAGGCGCTACTTAGTTGACTTTGTAGAGATGTTTACAAACAGAGATTTTGGTACTGAAAAAGGGGAGTAGCTGGTGGTCCTTTGTAAACTAAGTTGGATACTTATCCATAATTAAGGAGACACCATGCCTGATGGATTAGGCGGAGCAGGTCTAGGCGTAGGTGGCGGAGCAATTGCTGCCGTTGTCGCGTACGTATTAGACAAAACTCTTGGTTCTGGTAAAACATTAACTTCTCTCGATGAACGCTTTGCAAAGTTAAAAGAATGGTTAGAAAAAGACCTTAAAAGTTTAGCTACCTCTACAGCTGCGATTGAACGTTTTTCTGAAAAACTTTTTGATATGCATAACGTGCCTGATCCAGACGACCCTTCTGGAAAGATTTGGTATGTTAGTGTTGGAGTACGTACTAATATCCGATCCCTCTCGGAGAGGGTAAGCAAGCTGGTCGACTTGATAGACAAAATAGTTAACAGGTTTGACCAATACAACACTACACTGGAGAAGCTGATTAAGATAGTAGATAAATTACAAGCAGATGTCTCTGCTCTAGGGGTTATAATCAGCACAACCAGTAGGTAAATAGGGGAGATACCAATGCTAGAACCAAAGACCTCTGATGAACTATGCTTGCAAACGTGTGACAGTTGCAAAACATCCGAAGATATTGTAGACTTTACAGAGTTTGATGTAGATACTGAGATAGATGGGTTCTATGAACCGGAAGAGGACAGTCTTTTATGTAAGGCTCACTTGGCAGAAGTGGAGCTGCATAGGCAGGATTCTTTAGTGATGCGGCTTGGTAAACGTGTACAGGCGATGTTGTCTGAGCTAGCGGAGGAGCCGCAAGGTGTAAGTGGCAAATAAGCACCAGGATTCCCATGAAGATAGTGACGGCAAAAAATTTCAAGCCACGGAAGCGTAAAAATCTGTCTATATTTTCAGATGACGACCTATCTGAGAAAAGCGTTAGTAAGACAAGTGTCACAAAAGAAACAAAAGAAGAAGTTGTAGCTTCTCCTCCTCTTGATATTAAAGATGTTTCTCCCCCTCTTGTTACTCGGTCCGATGAGTATTCTCTTCTACCACCTCCAGACCCAGATGACGAAGACGAATCAAGTGATATTTATTCACTGTTGTCATCTTATGACGAGTTAGATGATGGCGAAGGGTTACCCGACCCGGTAGCCATGATCGACAGAGCTATCTCTGCAGATTTAGATCCATCTATATTTACTGAACGCGCTTTTGAGATAGCCCCAAATATTATAGAATGGTGTAGAAATCCTGAGTTCTTAGGGTACACTGGAGAACTGTTTCCAAAGCAGCTCCAAGTTCTTGCTCATTTTTTCTCTGATGTTTGCTATTTCTGTAGCGATACAGACTACATTCATGACGTTCCAGTGGACGCTTCTATAGGAGACGTGTTAGATCGTTTTACGCTACTCCAGTACGGGGTGTGTCCAAAGTGTAAGCGTAATAGGTTAGAGCTACTTACTGATTGGCAACGTGACCCGAGATTCTGGGATCACAATGAGTACGATAACAATGTTAACGTCCGACCCGTCCCTCCCAATGAATTCGTAGGGGTTTGGGGGCAGCGGTCTGGTAAATCATACTCTGTTGCCACATTTGCCGCTCCATATATTTTCCATCGATACCTTTCTTTGCCGAGTCCCACTAGGTATTTTAACCAACCTAATAACGTAGTATTTGAAGCCGCTTTTGTGGCACCCACTTTACATCAAATTACTAAATATATGTGGACACCCTTCCGTGAGGTTTACGACTCGTCACCTTGGTTTAGAGAGTTTAGGCGCTACCTTAACAGCGAAGGGAAACGTACTGGTGTTCAACTGTACCACTCTGGAAGTACTTTCTTAGCATTTCCTAGCAAACGCCTTGCTATACATATTTTGGCGGCCAGTAGTAGCGGTCTTCGCGGAGGAACCAGGCTCTTCTGCCTTGATGGAGATACGCTTGTCAACACCACTAGAGGCCTTTTACCTATCAAAGAAGATTTATCTGACACAGACATATGGATTAGGAACAAGGCACAGCGTATTACCACTCAGTGTATGACGGGAACTAAGCTTGTACAAGAAACAGTGCTAAAAGATGGGTACTCGGTAGTTACTACACTGGATCATAGGATAAAAACATTAAGCCCCGATTTATTAGAAGTTTGGAAAGAGGCAAAAGATCTCGCGCTTGGTGATTATGTAGCAGTTAGTGTGGGAGCCGAATTTCCTAAAGAGCTACGGTTACACTACACCCCGACGAAGCGCGTGCATAGGCAACTAGCAGCGCACCAGCTTATGGCTAAACTTAAAACATTTACCTCTGCTCAGTTGTTTGAGGAAACGGGCCTTAAGGGGATATACGCACTTACACATAGTCTTATAAAACGCGGTATGTTGAAAAAGAGGTACATAACAGGGCAAGGAAGAAATGCTGGTTGTACCTATCATATTACTACTAAGTTCGATATTAATAAGTTGGAAGAGGAGTATAGAAACCACACCTTACGTAACAGAGACACCTGTACGTTTCCTAGTAAGATGACACCGGCTATTGGTTATCTATTAGGATACTACGTGTCTGAAGGTTCGTACGCAAAGGGTGCTACTGAATTCTCCTTCACCAACACAGATGAGACAGTTATTAAACATTTTGTAAGTTGCTTTGAAGAAGTTTTTGGATTTACTCCGCGTACATCCTCATGTGTGCCCAAAAAGGGAAGTAAGACCTGCTTTCACATTGTTGTATCTTATAAAGTTGTTAAAAAGTTTTTGCGCTATCTAGGGATGGCTCCTTCTGTTGCTGTTACTAAAACAGTTCCTTGGTCTATACTGCAAGCACCAAGGGATGTTGTACTGGCGTTTCTTTCGGCGTTCATTGAGGGTGACGGTTATATTGACGGTAAGTACATTTTCATGTCTTCCGTTAGTCAGAAGTTAATTCAGCAGCTACAGTTACTTCTTTTGAACGTAGGGGTAACAAGTACAGTACAGGTACAAAAAAGACCAAAGAAACACCATCGTGACCTGTTAACTCTGCGGCTTCGCCGGTATGATTCGATAAAGCTTATGCGTCAGCTTAGCTGCCCTACTAAGGGCCGTGTTTTTGATTATGAGATCAATAAGAGATTTCATACGGTCTATCGTCTTCCTTTTGTTCCTTCTTTTATCGATAATTCTCTACATGGGGGGAGCATAGCTAAGCATATTTATACTACTAGTGTGTTGAACCACGATTCTTATGATAGCTACGCACTTAAACGGCTTCAGAAGCAAGATGCGGAACTTTATAAGAAGGCTACTAAACTTGTAGATACAAGTATTGTGTGGCTTCCTGTTGTAGAAAAAAATCAATTGGAAGAGCGCCCTGTTTTTGATATCTCTATTGATAGCGATGCGCATGAGTTTAGTGCTAACGGTATAGTGGTTCATAACTGCGCTCAAGATGAGTTAGGATGGTTTAATTGTCTTACAGGGGATACGCTTGTTAGTACAACTGATGGACTGATTCCAATTGAAGAGGATTTACGTGGAAGAGAAGCGTGGTTAAATGGAAAAACCTACGAGATTCTGAGACATGTCTCTACAGGCCATGCAGAAATACAAGAAACTTCACTGGAGAGAGGGTACACGTTAAAAAGTACAGTGGACCACCGCGTATGTGTGCTTACTCCTGATTTAGATATAAGGTGGAAAGAAGCTGGTGCCTTGGAATTAGGTGACCACGTAGCTGTAGGGATTGGTGGCGAGTTTCCACAGAAATTGGAGTTGTCCTACCTACCAGAACGTAAGGTACTCCGCGAGCTTGAGGCCCAACGGTTAATGGCAGATCTAAAAACTTTCTACAAAGATGAGGTGGCTGCACCGTTTGAGTTAAAAGGATTGCATGTACTTTTGGGTAAACTAGTTAGACAAGGTAAACTCGTTAGATCACGTGACGGAAGACACTGTGTCTATTCTACTACCGATAAATTTGATATAGATAAGATTGAGGCTAACTATAAAGATCCATACCCAGATCGTATAAATTGTAACTTTCCTGAAGAAATGACGCCCGAACTTGGTTATTTGTTGGGGTACTATGTTTCAGAGGGATCTTATGCAAAAGGATCTGTAAAGTTTGCTTTTACAAACACTGACACAAGGCTTGTTGACCATTTTATTGAGTGTTTCACGCTTGTATTTGGAATTACGCCTAAACTGATCACAGTAGTTCCTAATAAGGAAAAATATCCAACACATCGCACTGCGTACCATGTGTATACGGCTTACGCTGTAATCAAAAAGTTTTTACGGTATGTCGGAATGAAGCCGTCTATCGCGCATACCAAGGGTGTACCTTGGTCAATTTTACGCGCTCCTAAAGAATCTGTGCTAGCATTCTTGTCCGCTTATATTGATGGTGACGGTTCCATTAGTAATAAAAATGTAAGTATGTCCACTACTAGTAAAAAACTAGCCACACAGCTCCAATTATTATGTTTAAGGTTGGGTCTTGTAAGTAGTATAATTAAATCACATAAACAAAAGAACCACCATAATGATGCGTATACAGTACACTTGCCTCGCTACGACTCAATTAGACTTGTTGCGCAGTTATCATGTCGGACCAAAGGATACGACTTCGATTCTATACATAGGACTAGAAGAGAAGATTCATATAAACTTCCGTTTGTGCCCTCTTTTGAAGATACCTCTCGTACGTATACAAGCTCTAGTGCTCCTAAGTATGTTTACGTACTAAATGCTTTAAATCAGAACTCGGATGAGAGCTACGCTCTCAAGTGTTTACAACAAGAAGACCCTGAACTTTACAGTAAAGTGGAGCGTTTAGTAGCTTCTGGAGTGTTATGGCTCCCTGTTGTTAAAAAGGAAAATGTAGGGGTACAGCCTGTATTTGATATAGCTATTGACTCTCCTTCACACGCGTTTATTGCTAATGGTATGGTTGTACATAATTGTGATGATTCGGGCCGCAAACGTGCTGGAACAAAAGACGGTACAGAAGTATTTAATGCACTTTCTAACAGTCTTACAACTATTCGTACACAAGCTGACTATAGAAGAGAGACTCTAGGTGACTATAACAGTCTTGATGCATACATGTTTAATATCTCTAGTCCGTCCTCTATTAGTGACCCTATTATGCAACGTGCGGCGATAGCAACTCGCGCACCTAGAATGTTTTACACGCATTTTAAAACATGGGAAGTTAACCCAAAAGAAAAAGAGTATGTGATTCGTGAGCAGAAGGCAGGAGACATGGAATCGTTCCTACGCGATTTCTGTGCTATTCCTCCTCGTGCGTTGAGTCCTTTCCTTCCAGAGCATCGTCTTGTTCAAGATCTTATCCATGCAGAAGGAGAAGAGGTCTTATTTAAATATGGTATAGAGAGACAAGAAGACGATGATGGCTTCCGTTGGGTGCGTCCTGTGCTGGGGGAGGTTGCTTACGATCCATTTAACGCACGTGTGCTAGCAATAGATAACGGAGAAAATAATAACTCATTTGCGTTATGCGTTGCACGCTACCTTCCAGATATAGATGGCGTACTCTTTGAAGAGTTTGTAGAGGTTGCTCCTACACACGGTAGTACAGTAGACCTAGCTTGGTGCTACGACAAGTTTATTGTTCCTCTAGTTACAGCATTTAATTTTTTACATGTTGGATTTGATAGATGGAATAGTGCCTATGCGGTTCATGATTTACGAACAAATCCTTCTCTAAAAGTTGACGCACAACGTTATAGTTTAAAGTGGAAAGACTTTGTACAGTTTAGAGATGAACTGCGTGGAATGAAAGTGTGGCTACCTACTCCAGAACTCGCTCCTGATGATCTGTTACAGATGCGAGATTTTTCTCGTAGAGCAGAGTCCCCTAGAGCACATTTTCAATTGCAGCTTACTACTGTGAACCAATTTGGTAAGCGTTTATATAAACCAGATAACGGTAACGACGACCTGTTTAGAGTAGGCGCTTTAGCGCATAGTTTTATCCAGCGTTACAAAAAAGAGTATCAAAAACAGAGCGCTTTTGTTAATAAGAGAAAAAATGGTTCAAGTGGTTCTGTAGGCATCTTTAGGGGTGCCAGTCGAAGGGGCGGCGGAAGTACTATGGGAGGCGGTCTTATGGGAGGCCAACGTTCAACATCAGAGCGCTCTGTAGGAAACTACAGATCCGGTAGACGATAGGGAGTTGTATAATGACTACAAATAGTCTTCATGATTTAGCTAGGAATGTTCTAGCAGAGTTCGACCTTGATATTCCTACTGTTGCTGACAAAACTTCTCTTGTAGAACGAATGGTAGGAAATCTTCGTGTGTCAGGATTTTCAGATCCTATTTCTAAAGGAAAAGATCTTACTGTAGCGGAGGGTATCCTACGCAGCATGATACTCCGTTACCGTAATAGCAAGAAGCTCGCGGAAGCATATGCTAAGGCACATATTGATACAGTATTAAAAACAGCGGCTTCTGTTGCAGCAGAAGCTACTACAGCGGTAGTAGCAGATAACACCTCTGATAAATTTTTAGAGATAGAAGCTTTAATGAAGAAAGGTCTATGCCCACGCTGTAAAACAAGTATGGCACCGGTTAAGTTGCACAAGTATCAAATAGCGAACTTCTGTTCTGGTTGTAGGACAACTGTATGGAAGAACTAGTATATTGTGCAGTAGAATGACTCTTTTATGTTAGTACCAAGACGGCACTCAGTTGCTGAGGAACCTTATGTTCAAATTCAAATATGACCTTACTGAGGGTAAGATACTACGAAGGACAGTAAATCGTACTGCAGCGTTTGTACGTACGCATAGTTCTTCCCCTCAGTCCCGTACGCGATATGGGACAGCGATGACGAACGTTACCGCCCCTATGACTGCGGGTGCGGGAATGAATCAGCGGTACTCTCCTGTATGGGAACGCGCAGAAGACCCTACCTTAGCAGAAGACTTTCTACCAGCAGATCCCCAGACACAGCACAAAATTTTTAGAAATCTTATGATGTTTGATGCCATTGCCGGTCCTGCAACGGAGTACTGGCGTGATTTAGCATTTTCACAAAATGTAATTTTGTCCGGAATAAACGACGAGAAGGTATTACAGTTCTACCAGGATGCAATTTATGCTAGCGGCATTCTTCCAATGATGCCCATGCTCCTTAGTGACTACCTAACTTTTGGAAAGTTTGTCTACCATCAACTTATGGATGAGTCTCGTGGTTACTGGACAGAGACTATCCCACATGATTTAGACTATGTTTCAATCTCTGTATCTCCAGTTCCAAGTTTAGATCCATTGATAGATCTACAGCCGACAGAAGACCAGCGTACTTGGGCCACTTCTTCAGATCCTCGTATTATAGAACAGCGTAGTACATTGGATCCTGTATTAGTCAATCTGATGGCCGCAGGTCAACCAATACCTTTAGCCCCTGAAAATACAATGTTCCTTCCCCGTAAAACCTTTGCAACGGACTACTACGGAACATCGTATCTTACTCGTATAATGCCGTTCAAGATTTATGAGAAGGCGTTACTAGATGCTAGTATTGCAGGGGCACGTCGTCGTGCTGGCCCCCTCTGGCACATCACTGTGTGGCCCGATGCCTCCGATGATGAGATGTCTGAAGTACTAGATCTGTTCTTTGCTGCAGAAGAAGACCCAATTGGAGGAAAGGTAGTAACTCGTGAAGGGGTAGTCGTTACTCCTGTTGGAGGAGGCGCGTCTGATTTCTGGAAACTGTCAGATGAATGGGCATTTCTTTCTGAAGCTAAGATGAGAGCACTTGGAATAAGTGAACAGTTTATGTCGGGAGAGGCTAACTGGAACTCTATGGAGGTTATCCTTTCAACCTTCTTAGAGAAGGTTAGAGCAGTACGCTCGTATTTTACACAGAAAATATTAATTGAAAAAATGTGTACTCAGCTGGCACGGCAACATGGGTTCGTAAAGCGTACCAAAGCTGAGATTTCTCATAGAGTGCGTACTGGTGGTCCGAAGGGCGGTTTCGGAGGAAGGCGCAACGAGCCATCGTTCCAAATTCCCACTGTTGAATGGGATAAACCTTTATCCCCTGTAGCAGATAGGGACTTCTTGGAAATACTAGATGGGTTGGAAGAAAAGGGAATTCCTGTTCCTATTCGTATGCGTTCTCAAGTTGCTGGGTTTGATATCGACAAAGCCTTAGACTCTTTTGATGCTGACCTTGAAACAAAGAAGCGAATCTACGAGCAACAGGTTGCCGAAGCTGCCCTACGGAAACAATATGGTATTGATGAGAGTGGTAAAGCTACGGGAGGTGGAGGTGACTTTGGAGAGAGCGACTTTGGAGACTTTGGTGGCGACTTTGGTGGAGGATTAGGCGGTGAAGCGGGCGGCGAGGCAGCGGGTGGGGAAGCTGGTGGAGGAGAGCTTGGAGGAGGGGGAGAGGCTGGTGGAGGAGGGGAGACCGAATCACCTCCTGCAGCTCCAGAAGCTCCCGCTGCACCAGAAGAGGGTTTTGGAGCAAGTCTTAGTGGAAGTAGATTCAAGATAAATAAACCGCATCTTAGAAAAGTACTTGCTGGAGTTCGTGAGGGTACGGTAAGAAACATTATAGAAGATTTAGATAGTATTCCACTATGGGATGATGAAAAAACTATATTCGGTATGCCGCAGCGTAGGATGGCAAAGATCCTTGACCGTATAAATAGAAGTGATCCAGATAACAAAAGACGGGAACGTGTTGCCAGAGGTTTACTTCGAGAGCTAGAGAGTAAAGAGGGTTTGAGTAGGCGGCAAGCGGAGGCCACTCAATATGTTGCAACTCGTTTAGGGATAGTTCCTCCAATAGACCTACCTGCCGAATTCTTTGAACCAATTGTTAAGTACGTCCTTGATCGTGTTAACGGGGTTGGCTTAAACAAAAAACTTTCCAATGAGATACGAATGATTTCTCGTATATCTGAAGCTTGTGGAAGAAAACGATCTTTTGCAGCTCCAGCTGCTGCTCTTTCGGGTATGATGCCCAGATTTGAAAACTCTCTTCCTGAGAGCCAGACTCTTACCGGTATCGTTTCTAACGAAAGCCCCTTTAAAAAAGGTTAGGTGATCTTATGAAAGCGCAGAGCGTTCTATACAAGGGACGAGTTTATGTAGCAGCAGACGAGACGGATACCACAACAGATACTACAGAAGATGAGCGGCCTGACGAGGCTGAGATGGTAAAAGATATAGAGGAGGAGCCTGTTTCTTCTTGGGAAGATTATTTACAGCCAATTATTCGTGCAATCCGTACACAGGTTGGCGGGGTACAAGTAAGTCTTATAAATCCACAGATTTCTAACACATACTCTTCCCCTCAATTCGGATTCAATATTGTAGGGTTTGTTGGGTTTACTCAAGGTACTCCCGCTTTTATACTTGAAGAATTTGGAGACGTTCCAGTTAGGTTTCAAGCGTATGTTAGTCCAGAAGGCAAACTTATTCAACCCATAGAAATATTCACTGATACCACCGCATCTTAGTTATTCTATACTAGATCTTTTTCACAAAAAGGACTGTATAAATGCCAGCGAACTGGACCAGGGTTTTTGGAACTGGGATGGCTGGCGGTTGTAGTAATATGACTGCAACTGACTGCCCATTATCCTGCTATAACTTCACAGTCGGTGGTAACAGCTCACAAGTAAGTCTTTTGAGTCAGTTTCCTCCTTACATAAGTACTTACGCTCAAGTATTTGGTCTGGTGGCAGAAGAACTGAAAAACCGTCTGGGTGCGGATAAAATAATTGTAAGATCTCCTACCGATTTTGATTACTACTTTGATGTCAGTCTGGGAAAGAGAAAAATGGATGTTGTTACCGTTATGCTTAGACCGCAAGGTTCTACCGGATACCCTGTAAGTTGTTCCTACACTTACAATCGTAGAGACCGTACCGGTTCTTCTGGATTTAGTGATCTGTGGCAACTTGTTGATTGGCTTGTTTCTCAACTCACTTAGGGTAATCTTCAGTAAAATGTCTAACTTTAAGAACGATTCTGCTCCGAATAAGTTATCATATAAAGGAAACCTATACCGACGTGCCCACTCTTCATCACAAGAAGCAGTAATGTGGAAAGAATTCGGGCACATGGTAAAAAGGTTGTCGGATATTTCTAACTCAGATGATATCCCTACATTTGAGAAGTATAGTAGTAGTAAGAAGCTCTGGGAAGAGCTTCGGTTTTACGCCGACCAACTTGGTATTTCCAAACCATAGTATTCTTGCTCGTCGACCTGCGACATTATTAAAAAACTACGAGACGAGCTTAAAGCAACATTAGGAGGATAGGATGTCGGTATTTTCAAGCAAGTTGCGTCTACGGACCAACTCTCGTGATGGCCCTTCTGATAGGGATAACTCTAAGGGGAATCGTGGCAAAGATGCCTTAAATATAGAACTCGAACCCCCTGAAGTACAGAAACGCGTCAAGGAATTCGCAAAAGAATTCCTTGACGAGTATCCACATGGACCACCTAGCTGCCCTTACAAAGGAAAAAGTAAATCGTGCAGAAAAGTTATGAAAGGTCTACCAGGACTACTTCATGACGATAGCTTAGGTGGAGATGTAATATCAGAAACTGGCGGTGGTGGAACTGGTGGACCAGTAGAAGCATCGCCCGATAAGGAGTCAGAGAAAATGCCGGGACTTAGAGAAAAAATGAATTTAGATAGGGGTCGAGGTCATGAGGCCAAGCCCCCAAAAGAGATGGGCTTTGTACGTCAAGAAGCAGACGAGTACCTAGACCAAGAGCCCGAATTTCCAATTGTAGATGTAGATCCAGAAGACATCTCTACTATAGAGATGGTGGACGAGATTGCTCCTGGAGATGCTGATTACGAAGAGGCTCTTGAAGATGAGTCAGAAGAAGAGGATATCATGGACGTAGACGAGAACGACGTAGAAGCCTATGACGACGAAGAGCCCGAAGCAGCTATGGAAGTATCTGAAGACGAAGTTGAGTTTTTGGATGACGACATGGACGATGCTGATGACATGGATAAAGAGGACGACGACGAGGAAGACGACGATGAGGATGAAGACCGTGCTCGTGAATCTTGTGATAAGCAAGGTCCTCCCTCTGCTACTCGTGGCCGTCAGTATTCTACCCGAGATCACGAAGCAGCGGACGCGGAAGAGGAAGCTTCTGAGATGAGTGACGACGACATCGTAGAAGTTTCTGAGGAAGATGTTGAGCCTGTATCGGAATGCCCATCTGGATGCATTCCGTCTCCTACTCCCGATGAGCAATCAGAGGAAGAGGTAGTGGACGAGGCGGTGTTTGAGGAGAAGGAAAAAGAAGCAGAAGCGGAAGAGGTTGAGGACGAACTCGCCACCGCTGCTATGGAGGCCCCCGAAAAAGAGGAAAATAACATGATTTACGAGACCATTTCTTTGGACAAAGTAGTAGCAGGCGCGGACGTCAACGATGTAACCCTATTCCTCCATGGAGAGGATAGCGAGAATCCACACTATGTGGTTCTGGTAGATGGCGACCCTGTTGCAAAAATCTCCATGGCGGATCAGCAGCTTCCTCCTGAGCATCTTAGTATGTTCTTGGATGAGAACTACCCTGAGTTTGTTCTGGAAGGGATCGAGAACTTTGGTCTAAAGGAGACTCTTAATAGTGTACATGCGCGTTATTATGCAGCTTCTGCCCTAGAGGGTGAAGTAGCTTCTAAGATGCGTGAAGCTGCTGTTAACGAGTTGGAAGATACTCGTAAAGTTGCGATGTCTGATCTAAAAGACAAGCTTATCAGCACCGCAGCGGTTGTTATTGAGGGTTCTATGAAGAACTATCTCACAGACAATCCTTTGAAAGATGCTCTCATTCTGCAAATGGGTCGGGTATCTATTGATGAGAACACTGCGGTGGATCTTATCGAGGAAGCCTGGCGCGAGGCAGCTGTAGACTATGTAACCGCGATGTTGGATAAAGCGGAAGAGTGGATCGGTGCTCCGCAAGAAGTTATGGATCACCATATCAAAGAGATCACTGGGATGAGCTACCGTCATCCTGGGTACCGCCAAGCTGATGATGAAATTCCTCAGTACGACGATGCAATCTCTGAGGCTCCCGTTAGAGAGAAAGTAGCTGCCGTTTCGGTTCCTGCAAACGTTCCTTTACGTACTGCTGCTCCCTCTTCTACTTCTGGTTCTGGATTCACTGGTGACAAAGACTATTGGAAGCGCCAGATGAACCTAACTGGTCGCCACATGCAGCAGTCTCTAGCTAGTTACAAGCGCAGCAAGTAACAACTGCTTATGTGTGGGGGAGGATTTCCCTCCCCCACACATTTTCTTTTGATACTTCACTACCTAGGGATTATATTGATGACTCTTTTTGACCTTTCTTCTGAAAAAATTGTTACTGCTGGTAGGGGTCTACACGTTGGTGACACGTTCTTTTCCAGACGATGGACCAAAGACCGCTATTACGATGAGCCAGTAATTATTGAAGGGCACACTCTTGATGTTAACACCTCAGGAGGAAGGTTACGTGTAGCAAGTAGCGAGCTTGAGAAAACAGCTAACTGCGCTTGTGGGTTTCTAGATATATCGTGGCTTCCTCTAGCTGCTGAAGCCTACCATACCAGTGCTAATATTTCAGACTACGTTCTTGTAGATGTTCCTATTGTAGTTGCTGAATATCCAAATCGTAACATGGATGCCTTTAACTACGATCAGCTTACTACATTTAGGCCAATTATTGGAAGGGCAGCTTACCAAACATTTATTGGTAAACCCGTTCATATGGATCACGACAACTCAGATCCTACTCGCGCCAAAGGAATTATATTCGATGCCACGTTGGTGCCTTTTAGAGGCGTTTGGCATACTAAGATACTAAAAGGCTTTGATAGAAGCAAGGATTCAAGACTAGCCAATCTTGTCCAAAAAAAGGATAGGATTGGGCATAGTATGGGAGCTTTAGTAGAGAGAACAGAATGCAGCCTTCCTTGGTGCAGGTTTCATTCTGATGGGCGTATTACTTGTGACCATATAAGAAATGGTGCTGGAAAAGGTACTATTGAACGGGGCCATCTGGTGTATGAGAGTATGCTAGACTACTATTTTGTAGAGTCTTCTAGTGTAGAAGATCCGGCTTACCCGATAGCACTTTCTGACAGGATCTGGGGAATCTAAGGAGTTCTTATGGACGCCCAACAAAATCCTCCAAGATATATAGAATATCGTGGCTGCAGATACCGTTTAGCAGAACTTAAGACTCGCAAGCGAGAAGGCCATGATATTACTCTTCTATCAGAAGAAGGGAACCCATTAGAAGGGGAACTTCTTGTGTCGGTAGACTATCCAACAGAAACCAGAGCACTATATCTAGATCCTATTGACGGAAGCTTTTTTGCAAAGTTTTCAGGAGCTAAAGGTGACCGTATTCTAGAGCTTACCAAGGAGGATGCAAAAAGATTCTTTTTGTCTCTCCTACGTGACTCCGGAGTTCCAAAAATTACGACGGACCAGGCAAGAGAAATCTGGTCACCAAAGTCCCTTCCTGAAAGAACTTCCTCTTTAAAACCAAGGTTATACATTGGCAGTAAAACAGCTGCCGTTCTTTCTATTAGGGATGAGAAATTGAAAGAAAGTGTAGATAACATACGAGGAGGTTTTTGCTATGCTCCTCATTTTAACGTACTCGGTTGGGAGTACGATGTTCCTGACCCCGTTGTTCAGGAATTCGTAGGACAGCTTACTGACAAAGTTACACAGGAATACCCACATCTAAATAGTTTGGATATCTCTCTAGGACGTGAACCATCTAGTAAATGTCTAGGCGGAATCTTTGCGTTCATTGGCGTACGGGAAGTGCGCTCTGTAACTTCTATGTTGGATGACCTGGTTTATAAAACCTGGCGGCAGGTTTACGCAGATTTCAAATCTGGTAACTTGGTTACCGGAAGCGCCCTTGGCGATAAACTTAGATCCCACCTAGAAGAAGTACGTGAAACAGGTGGCGATATAAAAGATGATAACTCGAACGAGTAGTTATAGGGAGAACAAAAATGCGATCTGCCAAATATCGGCCCAAGACTTCAGACAAACCAGGGATTACAGCCGTAGCTGCTCGTAAAAAAGATAAAAAAGAAGAGGCTCCTGCTCCAGAGCGCCGTCCTGGAGAAACTTCTGCTAAACTGCGCCGCAGAATGCACGATCCACTTGCTGACATCTTCTCCGAAAAAGGGGTAGAGATGTATGACAAGTCGGTAGCTAGTATCCAAGCTTCTCTTACAAAAATATTTGAAGATGGTATTGGAGAACTAGGTGAGGTAATCAAGCAGAAGCTTGGTGAGTATGGTTATGAGGAATCCGTAGATCACTTCCGTCCCTGGATGAAAGATGTTGTTCACGACATTTTTGGTCCTGGTATGGAAGAGGTACTAAACTCGTTGGACGGTTTGGTGAGCACTCTTTCTGTTCAGTACACTGAAGAGGATACTCCTGGTGAAGGTGACCTCCTTGGAGCAGAAATTCCAGAGGTATCTTTGGAAGATGTAACAGAAGTTTCTGAGGAAGACGTACCTGTTCCAGAAGAGGAAGACGCAGAAGCAACTCTTGGAGAAGACGCAGAAGCAACTGCGTTAACTACACGTTTATCCAGGAAATTCCGTCCAAAGAAACCTGTGCAGCAAGTATTTGGGCGTTCAAAACAATTGTATAACCTTCGTGTCGCTGCTTCACAGAGAATCTCCGAGTTGAATGCTCTTAGCAATCTCAAAAAGTAAGTTCGGCGACCTACTGCCTGAGCTTTCTGACTTGTGGCCAAAACTTGGCCACTGGTGCGCCCCTAGATCTTTACGATTGTCTTCCGTTTTGCGTAAGCACCCTGGTATGATTTGGTTCCATAAATCAGGAAAACCTCCTATTGATTGCGTACTCGTAAACACTGAGATCTCTTGTGCGCAGTTATCTAAAGTTGGTGAACGACTAGCACGGTCGTACGCTACTCCTTGGAAGTACCAGAAGCACTTTGATAATGGTCCTTCTAGTTATTACTCTACGCTAAAGATTCGTCCCGGAGCTACTATTCCTATATCCTTAAATGGTATAGATACTACAGCTCATGTTAACACAGTTCGTAGAATGCGGCATAGAGGAAGTCCTAACTATATACATATGAGTGTAGTGGTGGACACAAAAAATATTCCTATAACTTTAGATAGAGAAACAAGATGTGATTGTGTCTACTGCGGTACTTCTCCGAAGAGTGATGAGTCTAACTGTAGAAGTTGTGGTGCCCCGCTTCCTGCGTGTTAACCATGGAAAGTACTAGTGCTTTAATAGGTCCGAGTACCAAATTACGTTTGCAAGATATGGATCGTATCTACTGGTCTGTGGATATAGATTTTAATGACGAGAAAGAAAGCGGTTTTATTAAAAAGAGAACTGGAATTACAACACTTACTGGACAAAGATACCGTGGTGGAAAATGGTTGTTTCCTCCAGTAACCATCAAGCTAGTATGGGAATTTGAGTTTGACCAAACCGATAGGCGCCACCGTCTGACTGTCAAAGTAGCTCCAGATTCTTCTCATGAAATTATTGATTTAGCAGGTAACGTAATAGAACAATTTGATACACAAAACCTAATAGGATTGCGAAACGCAATTCGTAGAAATCCTGTAGATGCTCCAAAGACGGGGCAGGTATCACGTCGGAGATCAGATATGGAAAACCTACCAAAATTCATCAAAGTTAATGGTGAGCGCTACCGACTTGCTGCAGCCGATGAGGTTACAGCAGGACGGAAGAAAAAGAAGAACCGTGGAAAGCGTTCCACCAAAAACTCTCCATCGATTAAAGCTAGCGACCGTTTTGATGACCAGTTCTACAATGGTGACGCAGTAGAGTTTGACATCACTATTCTTACCAAGAGTAGAACAGGGGAGGAGCTTCCTACAGGATCAAAGAAAGTGGGTCGTTCTATTCCTGAGGATATCAACTCAAAGCTTTCTCCTCCACAAAAAGTGGAGGCCGAAAAGGCTAAAGAAAAGGGAGAGCTTTGGTACTTTGAGGTGACCCGCGCTGGATGGCATTGGCGTGAGAAGAACCCTACTAGCGCCGTTGCTACCATACAGAAAGCGCTAGACTACATCGACAAGCAAAAGGGTCTAGAGAGTCCAAGAGTTATCTATGCCTACCGGCTGATTAAACCGATTGGATTTTCTTCTAGGTAGCTGAAATGGCTCTCCCAGATCTAGTACCGGACATCTCAGACTTCGATGCTGCAGTTGAGACAGTATTAAAACGTCTTGCCACTAGAACAAGTCGTAAGAAGAGTCGTGTTCTAGATAGTCAAGGCGGTCTTACGCTTTTCCTACGTCGTTGGGCAACCGCACCAACTTTTGATGCCGCTGCTAGTTTAGTAAAACGGTTTGATTTGCAAGACAAGATTGGAACCCCTAGTAAGTTAGAAGATAAGTACACAGCTGTCGATGACGTTTTCGATGAAATTACTTCTACGTTATCTTCTTCTGTTACTGGGCCAATGAACCGTGCAAGTAAGCTAACTAAAGATGGTGGAGTCTACATTGTTGGGTGGAACGGACGCCAGTTTGGTTTGATGTTCTACGCAGATCCAGAAGAGGTAAAGACTTTGAAAGAACGCTACCGTGAAGAAAGATCTGCAGAGACCCAGCAGGAAAACGTTGCTGCAACACTGTGTATTAGAAACGCCCTTCAGGATCTACGCGATGTAGATATAGAATTTGGCGGCGAAAGAAACCTTTCGTTGATGGAGCACGCTTCTTTTGCTCTAAAAAGATGCGGCATTCAAAATAAAGATATTGAGTTAGCTATCCAAAATTATACTTCTCATCCAGATGTTTCAAAAAAGTATCTGTACGGGCCTTCTGGTAGAGGTAGTAACCTTGGGGCTGTAACGGATCTAATAAATTTGTTGCATGACCACCTACAGGAGATGGCTTTGTCTTCCAAAGTAGAAGGACACGTAATATTTGCTGGAGTAGTATACACTCCAGTAGTAAATGACACTTTAACTGAGGTGCTTGCCTACGACCTTCCAGAAGAGATGGACGGTGTAGATATTTGCCGAGAGAAGGACATAGATCCTAAAAAGGAACTGGTTGACCAGAAATACTGTGTGTATGAGAGCAAGAAAGGTGGGGGTAAAGGGCGCCTTCGTGGACGCTTCCCAACTAAGAAAAAAGCTCTTCAACACAAAGTGATGATGATCAATCGTTACTGGCAAGGAAAAGGCAAAAACAGAAAAGACAAGCCTAGTAACAAATAATAATTATTTGTTACGCATGAGCAAGAATCTACTTATACTATAGTAGTCAAAACAGCGCCAGTGATATTATTCCGCAACATTACCCCAAACGGCGCATTCAGCAACATTAGTGTTTAGTGTCGGGCATTTTGAATCCTGTACACATCTGTCACTACCGACTGACGAAGATTATCAACAGTGGTAGTTGGATACAGCATTCGGATTGAGGAATCAACATTATCATTTTCCGCCTCAATTAGGGCCCATTATTTTTGAGTAGTAAACCTGAAACGAAACTCGACTAGATGGAGGACAGAAAATGTCAATCCTTCCGAATGCGTCTGTAAAGACAAAAGTCGATTTCACTCGTTCCCGTTTCGAGTGGAAGCGACAGTTTTCGGTTGCGCCGACTGTCAATCTCCTAGAGGAAGGTACCGTACTTATTCGTGTACCGGACGCCTCTGGGTTGGGAGAAGTCGTGCAGCCCAGCACCGCTGCTGCGTCTCTGCGACCAGCAGGAATTTCCTTGCAATCTCGCATCTCTGCGGTAACCTTCACTGGTGTGGAAGAGATTACGGTACCCTCCGCAGCTCCTTACACAGTACAGTTGAAGAAAACCACCATGGTTGAGAGCGCAACTCCTACTGTTCCTGAGCTAGCTGCTTGGGACTACTCTCTCGGTGTACCAGCTTATTTGACCGTTGCAGCTGCTCCCGCTGCTTTGACGGTTGTTGCTACACTGGGCGGTCTTTTGACTTTTCCTGCTGCTCAAGCTGGTGACAGGGTGCGTGTGGTATACCGCTACATCTTGACCGCCATTGAGCGTGATGAGCTTCTTCGTCAGTCCCACGTAAACCGTGGTGCTGAGGATCAATTTGGCCTCATCACTGTAGCACAGGGTCATTGCGTGGTTTATACGACCATGTACGACTGCTTCACACAGTATGCTGTTGGCGACGTGCTTACGCTCGACGTCAATGGTGTGTTTTCAAAAGCTGGACTAACGAACTTTGGTGAGGTAATCTCCCTGCCGACCGCAGGCGATCCCTACCTAGGCGTTGAGTACATCACCCCGGCGTAACCCTTAACGTGAAAGGAGACTTTGCTATGTCTAAAGTATTCAGAAAGGCTTCTCTCCGGGATCGTCAAGGGAATGATATCGCTGATGGGCGTACATTCAAGGCGAATCCTCGCACAGGAAGTTTAGTTCGTTCCGACACCACCAACTTGGTTGGTGCGGGCGGTGAGTATAACGCCAGCAGCAAGCGTGACCTTATGGAGATCATTGACGGTCTTGTTAAGCTCGCTCGTGCTGGGGAAATCCGTCAGGACCCTGGGTTCCCGATGGACGATGTTGCATCCTGGAATCAGGAGGGGCATCTGGTGCAGGCCGCTCTCGCAGAGAAGGCTCCTACTGCATCCGGACCTTTCCAGGTACTCGGTGAGGTATTCACCGACAGCATCTCTGAGACCATGGGCCGCATGGGTTTCACCAACAAGATTCTTGCTCAGCAAGATGTTGCTGAGGGTGGAACTGCCCGTGTCCGCATTCGCCAGAAGGATGTTACTTCTTGGCTGATGCTGTCCGATGGACACACTGTTGAGTCTTTGATTCGCCAAAAATACATCTATCCCAAGGGCTACAACGTTGAGACCTTGGTAATGATGGGCGAAGATGAGATCCATGAAGCCGGTGCACAGATCATCGAAGAGAAGTACAACGATGCTCTGGAAGCCACCATGGTTCGTGACGATAACATCACCAAGTTCCTCTTGGATCAAGCTGCCGCGACCAGCAACGATGTTATCGCATTCAACGCGTTCACTCCAAACGTACTGGTTACCCTGCGTAACCAGGTTTGGCAGTGGAGCCTCCCGGTCCCTCATTGCC
>Ga0307376_10000815_pt1 | contig 36620 bp, 64 predicted proteins | sample TR2MG_FD_202536 | JGI IMG/M metagenome (GOLD analysis project Ga0307376, IMG submission 202536) | Soil microbial communities from Risofladan, Vaasa, Finland - TR-2 | ecosystem: Environmental > Terrestrial > Soil > Coastal area > Acid sulfate soil | place: Finland: Risofladan, Vaasa | collected...
CGGCCCGATACTCAGGGTCTTGCCAACTCCCCTTTCGAGCCGCGCTCTGCTCGGCCCGATACTCAGGGTCTTGCCAACGCCTCTTCAGAGCCGCGCTCTGCTTGGCCCGATACTCAGGGTCTTGCCAACTCCCCTTTCGAGCCGCGCTCAGCTTGGCCCGATACTCAGGGTCTTGCCAACTCCTCTTTCGAGCTGCGCTCATCTTGGCCCGATACTCAGGGTCTTGCCAACTCCTCTTTCGAGCCGCGCTCAGCTTAGCCCGATACTCAGGGTCTTGCCAACTCCTCTTGGCAGCGGCAGTTTTTGTTTGTGAACTCTGGACAGTGATTGCAAAACTTGTCTTACCCTCCCCCAACTGTCTTTCTTCATCACAATACTTACACCTCATCTTGTCAGTGATAATCCAGTAGTGCGCACCAGTAGGACTCTCGCTACATCTCCAGAGTCCTGACTTAATGTAGGCGTCCAGTCGAAGGTCGAGCCGAGTATTATTCATCTTTACACCTCGCTACTTGGCACACAGGGCAGCTAAAAGGGAGGCGGCTTTGTCAACCCGTATTTTGCATGGTACGACTAAGGGACAGGTCAATGACAGCCTGTTGGCATCCTACCATAAACACCTCCTACAAAAATGTACACCTCGGCTGACTTATAGTCAACCCCTGTGTCAATAAGTGCAGTCCTACCGAGATTGGTAACCGGGATAATAAAAAGAAGAGGGGCTACGCCCCTCTTCCTGGCTCGCCTCTTCTACCCTGTTGCCTGCTGTCAACTGGCTCGCCTCTGGTTTCCTGTTGCCTGAGCTTCACTGGCTCGCCTCGTATTTACTGTTGCCTATCTATTGCTGGCTCGCCTTCTTAATACTGTTGCCTATCTATTTCTGGCTCGCCTCTGGTTTCCTGTTGCCTGAGGCGTTCTGGCTCGCCTATCCTAATCTGTTGCCTTACATATACTGGCTCGCCTCCCTCTTTCTGTTGCTTAAATTGTTGTTTAGGGGGTCTAGCTGCGCGTTAGAATTTGAAAAATTGAAGCAGATGCTCCCATTGCCTTTTGCAAAGTACCTTGGAGAAAATCAGTTACCTCGGTCTCTATACTCTTTACTTCGTCTACATCCTCGAACTTGGCTCCTTGCCTAGGTACAGATTGAAATATCGCCATCGTCTTCCTGAGGTTGGAATCCGTAGTTGAGAATACCTGATACATTAAAGGGAAATGTCTGAAGTAGGTCATCTGAAAGGCGATATAGGCATTGTTCAACTGCTCCGGCTTCTTTCCCCAGATATCCTTTAGGTCTTCTCCCAGCGACTCCAGCAATATGGTTTTCTGCGAGAGACCTTCAGTCTTTGTTATTACCCCAAGTGAAAGCAACATGTAGAGTTCACTGAGTTCGTCATAGTAACGTTGATAAACTTCAGCCGCTCTTAGTTTGTTGTTGACCTCACCTTTTAATGTCTTATAGACATCTGAGTCCCTACCATATTTGCCTTCGGCAAATAACATAGCTGCCACATAGCTGACGACCTCAGCACATGGTTCCTCTATTCCTGTAGTGGAGTCCATCTGTTCATGCCAGTCCTCATGCAAAATGATGTGTATCAGCCTGGGTAAAGGTGCTTGAATCAGAGATGTGGTAATGGGAGTCTTTACCTCAGCTATCGCTTGGATACGATAAAAGAACACGTCATACCCTTCTAAATAGTCATTGTAGCTTTCGGGGCTACCCTTCGAGCACAGCAGTAATGGGTCATTCAGCGAATAGGGCAGCGTTGTCTCGGGAGTATAAAAGAAGTAATCATAAGACTCAATATCCGGTGAATAGGTCCTAAAATTTTCTGTTTCGTTAAAACCAAGCTCTTTCTCAAAAGTTTTTATCTCCTCAACGAGTTGTAGTCTATCAGGTATATTCGTTGGCTCACTTTGAGAGCATTGTAGGACAAGGGGGAGCAGGAGGATAAGAAGAACCAGTAATATCTTTCTCAACTTAATCTCCTTCCTTAGCCCGGTAATTAGCACCTACTTCTCTTGCCCTCCGCTGAAGCTAGTAAAATCCTGGCTCGCCTATTTCCTTACTTTACTTTTATAATCGTATCGTGTAAATTTATATTAACCTTTTGTCAACCCCTGTGTCAATGAGTGCAGTCCTACCAGAACTCGTAACTAGAGGGGTACAGTCGTATTGGGAGGAGAATATAAAGTGCCACACTGTGTTATTTGCTTAAAAAGCTATGACGGCGGCAGAGAGCTAACCTGCTCCGACGAATGTCACGAAGAGTTGGCTTGGCGTCTTATCTCAAAGTTTGGTGAGTTTAAGAAGGTGATTAGCATGACCACAGGCATCGCATATAGAGTTCCGACAAGGGACGTTATCGAGAAAGGCCTCAGAGAGGAGGAGCTTGATCAGTATCCTGTCTGGGGGGGGAATGGAAGTTAAAGTTACTATTGAAGGCGACAAAGGAGGGAAATATGCCCAGAATTGAGGAAATGTACGCTTTTGTTACTGAGGACTCGGGACCTGAGGATGAAGGTATTGTTGGCATGAATCTTGGCTTTGGCTGGATGCCACTGGTCGGTGCTGATATGGCTAGGGTCGAGAGTCTCAAACCAATCGTCAGAGGGATTGCAGCTGAGACCGGAAAGAGAATAAAGCTGCTCCATTTCACTCACAGGGAGGAACTTGGCGACGTATAACCCTGGCAAAGTGGTGGAACAACTTTGGCACCGGAGAATAAAAGGAGGTTAAACGAAGATGAGTGAATGGCTTGATGAACCAAGCAGAGAGGAATTTGAGCACGCCGGATATAGGTGCCTTATCCTGAGAAATCCAGAGCTGGGGTGCCTTTGTGGTTACACGGGTGTCCAGAAGGGGCATCCCTGCTATGGTAAGGGCTATGAGTATATCCCTTATGATGACCTCTTACCCGTTGAAGTTCATGGCGGGCTAACCTTTTCTAGTGTAGGCGATGGAAAGAAATGGCCTACAGGCTACTGGTGGCTTGGGTTCGACTGTGCCCATGCCTGGGACCTCGTGCCCTATATGCAAGAACTTATAGCCCCTCTTGAACCCTATATGCAAGAACTTACAGCCCCTCTTGGACACAGGGTAATTTACAAGAATTTTCAATATGTCAGGCAGGAGACTAAGAAGCTGGCTGATCAAGTGGCAATGTTAGAGTTTATAGATTGGGAGTTCTGCTGGGTCTGGCCTTTACTACTGCCCGTCAGGGCTGTGCGCAGGATATGGAATGGAAAGTATAGAAATAGAAATAGATAGGTGGGATGTGGAAGATTGGGCAGCCCACTCAAGAAAGGGTGCGGTCTGTGGAATCTTCGGCTGCCGTGGTAAACCAGTAGAAAGATGCAGTCATTGTGGTAATCACTATTGTGAGGAACACAGGTGGGTCATTTATGGACCCGGGCACGTAGGAGAAAAGTAAGCGTGTAATGGTATTAAACGCGTGAAGGAGATAGATGCTTGACCCTGATGACGAGCAGATCATAAAGGATGCTAAGGGGGGTGCGGCCATCTTGGTCACTTGGGACCGTGTGCTACGGCTGGCGGCCAGTGGGATTACGCCGTACGATGCTCTGGACAAAGCCACGGCAGCCGGTACTGGAACTAAGGAGGTCCAGGCTGAGGTCTCTCGACTGCGCAGGCTCTCGCCATCTGAACTCACTGCCTTGACGGATGGAGCTAATAAGACCCATGCGTCTTTTCGCCAGTATATCGAAGTTAACCGTGAGGACGCTAACTTGATACGGCAACTGAGGGTCGATAAAGACTATTCCTGGCGAGCGGTCGCCCGATTCTGTTCCAGGGTTTGGCGTGTACCGTGGGGAGGAAACCAGCTCGCTGGCATGGTCATCTGTGAGAAGGCGGCGAAGTTGCTGGGTGAGGATTTCCTCCGGCCGCCATGGAACTAGGACAGCGTATAAGAGAGGTTATGAAAATGAAGGAAAAACTGGAAAAGAATCCTGATGGGAGCCGGGCTAGGATAATCCAGCTAGATATTGAGGAGGTTATCCTGCCAGAACACCCGAAGAAGTGATAATAGCTCTCAGCCATTGGAACGGATATCATGGTGGCCACCGAGTACCTGGTTGCCCTCTATGCGGGTAAATGTTGGGATCTGTGGAGGTAAATATGAGCACATGGTTGAAACTACTGCCGTTGGAGATAGACGGAGTTGAGGAACTGATAGAGCCGGTCGAGGTACTCAAGGGGGACGACACCGTTTTAGGTGTCATCTGCTCAGAGGACCTTAAGAAAATATGGTCATTATACAAATCACTCAGGAAGGAAGCGGAGCTTTTGGCAGTAGAGCAGAAGTATACCACTCCGACCGACGAGGAGAAAGGTAAGGTTGCCGAACTTGCTACCAAGGCAAGGGCATTGGAGTTAATATTCTGGATTGGGGTTCAAGACGAATTGCAGATGTGGGCTCGCCCGCAGGATTTCTCTCACTATATATGCGCGGGGTGGAAGGTGGCAGAGTTTAAACGGCCTGAGATGCCATTCTTCCCTTTCTAGTTACCTGGTAATCAATAGTAACCTGTGTAACGGGTATTAAACGTTGAGGAGGGAAGAATAGATGGCTACTCAGTTACCAACTTACACCATCCAGGTGAATGCTTTTGAGGCCGGTGCGCTGATGGGGATGATTGAGAGTGCGGAAGACCGCATTAAACCGTCTCTTTCCGGGGTGTGGGGTCAGCTGATAGCGATGAAACGGGATATTGAGAAGGCCGATGGTGTTACCAAGAACCTTCTCCCCAACGGTATGTTAGAGATTACAGATGTAGACGGTAACCGGATTATCCGCGCTCCTTACTCTTGGGAGGTCGAGAGTAATTGAGGAAAATGAAGGGAAAACAGGGAGGAAACCATGATGATTCTAAGGTTGAGCAATGGTAAAGCCGTTCATATTGACGGCAACGAGATTACCCGGGATGAGGCCCACGAAATTATCATCGGCTTAACGGAGGTCTGGGGGACTGACTTTGAGAAGCAGGAGCTCCGAGACCGGGCAATAGTATGTGGGAAATAAAGCGTATAAGCTACGCAGAAAAGAGGAAGGATGTACTGTAGTAAGTGCGGAAAAGAACTCAAAGAGCCTCAAGATGTTTGCTGCGACCAAGTATATATCAGGCGGAAAGACGATGCCATTGTGATTGTAGACCAGCACACTGCGGACGTAATGGTTGTTGAGTAAGGAAGCGTATAACTGGGATAAACTGGCAAAGCCAGCAAACTCAGGAAGTTAGCGTGTAATGGGTATTATACGCAAAGGAGTTGATATGGGAAAGGTGATAGGGATTGACCTCACCGGGTCCGAGAAGAGGGCTTCGGGAGTAGCTATCCTTTGGGATGACAATAATGTGCTGACAATCCGGCTCAAAAGCGATGAGCACATGATGACGATGGTGAGGACGATGAATCCGAACCTGGTCTCCATCGACTCGCCGCTCTCGCTCCCGGAAGATTCGACCAAGATATACCGTGATTGTGAGCTGGCATTGAAGCGGCGTGGCATCGGGGTCTACTGGTGTCTCCTTCCTTCCATGAAGGCTCTGACGATGAGGGGGATTGCGCTCGCCGCCAGGTTAAGGGACGAGGGTTTCAAAGTCATCGAAAGCTACCCCGGAGCCGCCCAGGATATACTGGGGATTCCCAGGAAAAACAAGGGAATCCAAGTGCTGGCCGGGGCTCTGGCCGGATATGGCATCAAGGGTGACCTAGCCGTGTCACATGACGAGCTGGACGCCATCACCGCCGCCATCGTGGGGCAGCTCTACCTAGAAGGGAAATACGAGGCACTGGGATGCCTCATAATACCGAAAGTCAGCGTATAATTGCTGTTATACGTATTCACGAAGGGAAGGAATATGAGAGAACGAGAAGTCATCAAGAGAGGGACCGATGACTGGTGGATATGGGTTGCCATGCTCAAGGTCGCCGAGCAAGATAGGAAACAGTTGAATTTATCGCCCGATAGTGCTGTCGAGGTAGATGTGGATAAATGCAACCAGTTCATTACCAGTGTTAACAGGAACCCGCTCAAAAAGCTCTGGCTACTGCTTACCATTGGTGACCTACACCCTGTAGATAGGGATAAAATCGGGCCTGAGATAATAATAAAAGACAGGACGGGTCAGAAAATTAACTAGCGTATGAGAGAGGTTATATGTAAAGGAGACTAAGTGAAGGTAGATAACGAGCCTAGTGGGGCTGTTTTCACAGATGACCGTACTCATCGGTTATACCTTTGGCGAAGATGGAATAAGGAGGGGCCGTGGGTAATGTTTATAGGTCTTAATCCTTCCACTGCGGACGAAAGGCTTAACGACCCTACGGTGCGACGCTGTATTGGCTTTGCGGTGAAATGGGGCTATGGCGGGATGTTTATGTGCAACATTTTTACATTGGTGTCTACCGACCCTAAGAAGTTAAATGTTGAAACTCCAATAGCCATGGGTGCTAGCTTGGCGATGCGGGTAATAAGAAGACGCTGCAGGGAAGCTGTGGCGGGATGGGGTAATTTGATTTCGCAGGTGAGGCAGGGAGAAGAACGGGTGGAGTGGATAAAGCGAGACCTTTCTCCATTACATTGTCTAGGCATGACGAAGCTGGGGCACCCGAAGCATCCCCTGTACCTGCCTTATACTACAAAGTTAACTGCGCTTAGCGTATAACCTACGTTATACGCCTACGTTATACGCCTATGTTATTAGACTACGCTGCGAGGACATCATGAATAAGCAGGCAACCATATTTGAAGCAATAGCCAGTTCAGGAATCTTTCTCGCGCTGGGAACCGCTTCTTATTTGGAGGAACTGCGGAATGATAAATCTGACCCCGCACAGCAGGTAAAGATGGCGAAAGCCTTAAGGAAAAGGGTTTTGCTGCTTATTGACTCTAACCTCTCGCCGGGACAGAAAGATGAGCTCCGCACTTTCTTCGATGACTTTGATGAAGTCCGAGAGGTTACTTTTGATTCAAGGCAACTAAACTGGGATGGACTTAAAGTGGCACTTGAGGGCTTGGCGGTTATTCCCAAGCGGAAAGATGATTAGCGTATATTACACGCAGAGGAGGTGAAGGGTGAATAAGCCAACAGATGAGCAGGCAAAAGAGTCCTGGGAGAGATATGGACTGAAGGAAAGCCCTAGTGGCATTAGATACCCAGAAGATAGAGGGTCAGATTATCATAGAACTTACCCCCCCATAGACCTCAACAACCTATTCCGTTATGCTGAATTTAAAGCTGTAATTAATATTGGTATAAAGCGGAAAATTAGTATAGATGATGCTCGTGGATGGTTGTTCGAACTCTGGTTAGATAATATGAAAAAGGGATTAAACTACATCGATGCTCTATTCTGGGCATTATGGGAGGTGAAGGATAATGACAATGCTTCGAGTCATCCTTGAAGGTGAGGGCGCCTTCGAGGATCTCAAGGGTAAAGAAGACAAGGTAATCCATGTGACCGGGCCTTTTATTGTGGCAGTGCTGGAAGGCGGAATGAAACCATCAGGTGTACCCAGCCTCGCAATTCGCATTGACCTCCCGGACGGACGAACCGTGATCCAGGAGACGAGCTTGAAGCTATGGTATACCGCCACCCGGGCCCTCAAAGGAAAATTTGGCGACTTGGGCGGGATGATCTAATCAGTAAAGGAAAAGATGGCGTGTAAAAGGCATTTGGAGTAACAAAAGGGATGTAGTATAATAGGTAAAAAGGGGAAACCCAACGGGGCAAGCTTTGCCCCGTTTTTTTATGGGGGTAGTGGATGGAAAGGTGTGAGATGGATTTGACTCACTATAGCTGGGTTTGACCTAGCCGCTATGAGATATTGAGGAATATTGCAGAGATAGAGAGGATGTCCTTTGAAGTAGCGTAGAAAGGAGGTAAAAAAGATGCGATGAATACCTCACTGCCTAATCTTTTGGTTAAATCAATAAGTTTGGCGGCAAGCAACGCCACCATTTCACCGGGCGTCCTGCAGCCTTGGATTGATGACATAAATCGGCACGTGGCTGAGCATGGAAAATTCTCCAAACCTCAAGTGGCCTACATACCATTCTCCCCACCGCCAGTCTTCTGGGATTATAAGTGCCGGAAGTGTCGTTTCTGGCAAGCACCTGATGCCTGTGAGGTTGTTGAGGGAGAGATATCACCACGGGGCTGGTGCGCTATCTGGCTTCCACCTGAAGACAAGCCAGCCCTCTCCTGGGTGAGAGAACTAAGCAGAGGGGATTGGTAACGAAAGAGCCTTTATCAATGTATGAGTCTGTAGCAGAACTACCTGAGTTTGTGGGAACAGCGTGGCGTGCTGAAAGTGGTTATTCGCAAGACCCAGGGACAACCGTTGCGGACATTATCAGGTTTGAGCGGGAGGAATTGGGGAACGAGTACCCCGATATTTCAGATGAACTCCTACAAAACCTCGACCATTATTCAGCGTCTGACGCAGTATGGGTAAACCATCGTAGAAAAGATTGCCTATGGTACCTCTCCGAAGGTGAAAGTGAGGAGGCAGTCGGCAGAGTTCATTTACCCAAAGGCAGTAAAATAATAACCCCGGATTATTGCGGAGGCTACCTGGTATTGAGGGGTCTAGCAGAGCCTATGCTGAGGGGATCGGTGATGGCAGAACCCTGGCAGATGACTAGGGTGGAATATGAAACTGCCTATGGGAAACCAAAAAAGAGCACAACACTCACTGGTGGATTCTCTCCTCATAAGGAAGCTGTTGCTGTTGCGGTAAATCAAGGCAAGCCAGTCCCGCCAGAGGTGTTGAAGGACTATCCTGATTTAGCCAAGAGTAATCCGGGAGATGAGAGGTTATTAAAGGTAGCAATTGAACGTGAGCCGCTTAGAGTAGCTAAGCAGCTTGGGTATGAGGTTCACCGATTGTCCCCCAAAGATGTTGTAGACAAGGATGACTATGCGAGAGGCTACCGTTATCGCTTATCAAAAGCAGACCCCACTCAACCTTACCCCCAAATTGTAATGGCTCGCAATGAAGGTGAAGTAGCAATCTTCCTAAAGAAACAAGTAGAGGGAGGTAATCCAATGCCCAGAACAGAATCAGAACGCTTATCATTTCACGAGACAATATTCGGCAAGGGGTCAGTGCCGCCCCTAGCGACGCTTAAAAGAGGGATGGCAGTCAATAAAGTGCTTCCCATGCCGCCGGAGAGTGGGCCCCCGCTACCCCGCGCACTGGGACTTCGCTGGCCCTGGAAGAAGTAACCTGGAAAAGGCCTCTCTTTCGGGAGGGTCAATTTAGTTGTGGTTCCAAGAGGGCTGGCGACCCACCTGCTCTTGCAATGCCGATAAAGTACCCAGCATAGTCCTAGACCCCTTCCTCGGCAGCGGCACCACTGCCCTAGCTTGCCAACTCCTCGGCCGCCGGTGTATCGGCATAGAGATAGAGGAGAAGTATTGTGAAATCGCTGCAAATAGGTGCCAGCAGATGGTGTTTAAGCTATGAATCCCTCTTACCAGGATAACCATAACACTCTTTACTGCCAGGACTTTCGCAAGAATGAGCTGCCGGATGAGTGTGTGCAGATGGTTTGCACTTCTCCTCCATACTGGGGACTCCGCAAATACGCCGGCGACCAGCCAAAACCAAGTAAAATGCTTGTCGCTTAACACAATGCACGCTCTAGAATCAAAATCTAGGCGTTTCCCCGGGGTTTTGAATGGCATTCTACCTTTGAAGGAGAGGGGGACACCGAGGGTGAGGTTGATCACCCCTTCCCCTTGGTAAGGGGACTGTCTGCTTTAGCTGACGGAGTAGTCCCCCTTAACTCCTTTTAGTGCCTAGCATCCATTCGCTAAAGCAGCCCTCGCAGGTGCCGCTAATCAGGTGGTCAAATTTATCGTGGCAAATCATGCACTCGAGGTCCGTGCCATGCTCAATGGTCGACTGTTGGCGCAGCGCTTCAATATGGTCCTCAGCTGTCATCTCTTCTACCATGGCCCTCGGCTGTGGCTCCCTTCGACCTACCCGCCTCGCTGGTTGCCGACGCCTCTCTTCCTCTTCAACCTCGGCCAGAAGACCTCTAAGGCAGGCAACATCGCAGCCTGCGGCTTCCGTTCTCTCTATCAGGTCACTCAGTTCCTTTTTAGTAAGCCTAACTATGGCTGGCATATCAATTCACCTTCCCTGTGTGATTGCTGCCTCAATTTCCCGGGGCCTCATTGTTTCCGCCAACTTTTCTACCAGCACCTTGGCCCCATCCAAGTCCTCCACCAGCTTGTGAGCATGTATGTGTATGGCAACGATGGTCGGGTCGTACTTATCGGGGCTGTAGTGTTGGTGACTGGGGAGCATCTTAACGCCGGCGGGTAGCTTCGGCTCAAGGTAGTCCCTTAACTCCTTTTCCTTGCTGGCATACTCGCCAGCGAACTCGGGTCCCCTGCCTGCGAATGCACCATAGGGGTAATCAGTCTTGTACTTGACCTCGATGTCGGTTTCGACACTGAGCCGGGTGTCGTGGCGGATAATGAAAATGGTGTCATAGCTCTGAAAGTATTTCGGGTAATATTCCTGGAGGTCGAGCTTGATGTGGCAGGCTGCCATCTTGTTCTCCACGCAGGGGAGGCACTTCACCGAGATCTTTTCCAAATAGTCGCAAAATTCAGCCATCTTTAGTCCCTCCAGCAGGCCCAGCATAGTGCCTGGGCTATCCTGGAATCAAGCTCCAGGAATGTCCTGTCTATGACGTATCGGTCGTTGGTTTCAAGAATCCTCTGAAGGTGCTGTTTTGTCGACTGGTTTATCGATGACTGCTTGATGCTCTCCAGTGCCTTGACGAACTCCCCGCTGTGGACCAGCCTCCTTATTTGGGCGTAGCTCTCCATCTCCTCTGGTATTGCGGCCACTACCTCTAATGCTTTATCGTTTACCATATTAAGCCTCCTCCTTTATTGTCTCGATGATCTCATTCAGATAGATTTCAGCAGCTTTGCGGTCATCTCCGAAAAGCATCTCAAACCAACAGGAGACGTGATGCTCGCCCACAGGAACCTGGCACTCATTTGCCTCCTCGATGACCCCATCCCTCAGAAGCTTATACTGGGAGGGGCTTCTCTGTATCCTTAGCACATCCTCTCCGAAGTTGTCCTCCTGCTCAGGCGTTGGCTTGAGCATGCGGCGTATCATCCAGCGGTCCATGACTGGAACCTGGCAGCCAGACTCAAGCAGGAGCATATCCGGCCCTTTCTGTCTCCTGAAAAGGTAATGCTCCCTTATTCCCTCACGTTCGCATTCGTCCATGGAATACTCCAGATGCCCCCAGCTCGGCTGAACAGTCTTAACCTTGTGGTCCACCTTCTCCTCGAGCGGGAATTCCCGAGCATTCTCACACATAGCCTCGACGACGTGATCGCGGTGATAGGTCTTTTCTGCCGCGGGTACATATGGCACCCCCGGTGGGACACAGGACTTCCGTGTCTCTTCCACGTCAGGGAAGGCCTGCTTGAGATCCTTGAGCACTTCGGCATGGTCGCTTGACTTCCGCGTCATGGTGAGCGCCACCCCATAGATGAAGCTGTCCCAGGGAGACCTGTCAGTTCTTGCCTTAGCGTTATCCATGTATTTTTTACCAAGGTCCAAGTACTTGGTGCAGCAGGTACTCATGTCTCTCCTTTCTAACCTGGAAACTGCTCAGCCCATTCACGGAGAACATTGTCCGCCTCATCATAGAGGATACAGGCCCAGAAACCCCCCTCTGCCGGTTTTTGGGGAACGCAGTATATCCGCCTGCCCTCTTTACTAACATCAAGCGCGGAAATGTCTCCTCGTAGCAGTTGCCCAGTCCTGTCGTATTCCCAGACCCTAGCTGGTGTGGGTCGAATTAAGATGCTGTCGGCCTCATACCTGGCAGCCAGCACTCCTAGAAACTCCATCAATTCCGGACTATCCAAAGCCATGTCATCACCTCCGATTGACCCTATTTACTAACTATGTTATCATTATACTATGGTAGTTTGCCCTTGCAAAGTCGCTCCAGACCCGTTGAAGATGCCGGTTCAGGCCATACAGGATGAGCTGAATGCTCTCATCTACGATGAGGCGGTTCAGAAGGCCTGCGACGCCGAGGACCGGGAGCTCCTCTCCATCATAATTGTCCAGCCTAAAGCTCATCACTTCGATTTCCTCCAGGGCAAGACGGAATGGAAGGTCCGGGGCAAGTGGAGACGACCGGATGACGGTTTCGACATCGAGAGGAACGTCCAGCTCGACGTCGAGTTCAAGGATACCGCCGACGAATGCATCGGGAAGCGGGTTATCGAGCTCCTCAAGGCCTACAACACAAAGGAGGTCGGTGAGGTGCTTCTCTACGCCCGAACCATCCCCATCGAGGAAGGCACCCTCTAGTCTTTGTGCGTCCGGGCATATTCCTGCCTGGCCTCCTCTATCTGCTCCTCGGTCCAGTCCTTGGGGGGATGCAGCCAGCCGCCGCCCGGTATACCCTGCTCCTCGCAGCGGCAGACATTATGGCGCCCCCGCTGGTAAGGCGGCGTAGTTATCTGGAGATCCTGGCCGCACAGCCAGCACCGGTACCGGCGTATCCCTCTTCTTTTAGTTTTCATTTAGCTCCTTTTGCCGCCTCGACTATCTCCGCTAACAGCGAGAACCTTCATTCCTTCATGTATGACCATCAATCCTGCGACGAGGGCGTCAGGCGCAGCCTCTATCATACCTTCCATCTTATTGATAAAGGAGTCGCCATCACCATGCTCTTCACCAGGGTTGAGCCGCACGGCCTCAGGGATGAGGATGTCAAAAGTTTCATGGGAATCCTTAATGAAGGGGACCGCTTGATCGTCGCCCCGGCGCTCTGCGATGGCGATAGCGGTAGTTAAAGCAAGATCGTGCTGGTCGATAGGAAAATACCTGTGCTTGCTGATGTTCGAGTTATAGTGATTGTCTGAGGATAAGGATGTACCCGGGTTACCATGGTTGTGACCAAGGCCGAAAGTCATTATAACGTAGCGAGGCTCACCCGAGTGTTTCCACCTCATGCCGTCAATAAATAGAATACCACGTGCCCAAGACATAAGGCTACATCGAGTTTGTTGTCGAGTGTTATACCAAGTACGGTCAAAGCCTTTTTCCATGGGATAAGAGTTGGTTTTGAATTGGTCAGCCGTTTGTATCTCATATGGGCCATGAGAGTAACGATTGAACCTGTCTAAGACCCAAAGCTTCTTGCCCCACCAGCGATACTCTATGATGGTGGGTTCGTAGCTGCCGCTATCGGCCCAGTGACTAGTATGCTCACGGATGGCGATAGGCGCTTCTTCTCCTAAGACTTCGTGGATAGTGAGCGTCATTTCCCCATGAAAGCCGACTCGCCGCGGCTTACGGCAGCACTTTGGTATGACTTCTTCTGTGTACTTGTACGGGATTTTGATGTGCATACTTTTAACCTCCGTTCTAACAGTATAGAGATACCGTTCATTTTATTCTTCATGGTAGCTTGTTTCCCTGATGATGTCCGCGGCCGTTTCGCCGGTTTCCTCACCCCATTGAGAGCGCTGAGCAAGGATCTGGCCAGAGAAGTTATAGTCTCGGCCACACTTCAGGCAATGGTTTGTGAAGGCTACACAGTGAATTGTATTACCACACTGGCATTTGATAACCACTCTATTAGGCACAATATCACCTCCTTTCTAACAGTATTTCTGTGTTATCTACCGGTTATTCCCCTATTGTCACGGTACCCTTTGAACGAGCCGAGAGGTTGTCTTGGATGATGATGCGTATCCACTCGTCCATTTCCAGCCAAGAGTCATGTTGAAGTCTCTCATTGAGACATGCCGGGAGTAGGACCTCTTGCCTTGATTGCTTATCCAGACCATCCCAGTGAAGGTATAAGGGTTTTAGTTGCCGCTCTGTTGTCATAAAATCTCCTTTATCACCCTGCTTTCGCCGCCTCGACCAACTCCGCTAACAGGCCATCCCCCTTCTCAGCCGCCAGGTTAGCAAGGTCTTTGTCGGTCGTGATTTCGTATTTCTCCCCCAGAAGCTTCTTGAACTTCTCAAGATTCTCCCTGGGAAAGAGGATGCCGGTGGAGTAGAGCGGATTGTCGTAGTCCACCCCGTCCTTGGCTTCGGCAATGATAGCGTGAGCCTTCAGGAGTTGCACGAAGTCTCTCTTAACCCAAATCTCCAGGCTGGTCATAAAGACATTGGAGCTGCGGCAGAATACCCGGGCGAAGCTGATATCTTCCTCGTCGAATCTCTCTAGCACCCTGTCGTACATCTTCTTGAGCATCTCTTCGGACTCGTGGCCGGAGAGTATAGCGTCGGTGAAGACCTCCACATACTCGCTCGATTCGCACTCGAAGTAGCCCCGCCAGGGGTCTGTTGAGTGCCACTTGACACGGAAGTCGCCCTCGGTCTCATTGCGGCATGAGCCTATGAGGTGTAGGTCTTCGTTATCCTTGCCGTAGTAGATTGTGGCCGCTGGCTCGCAGGTGTCCTCATCGTAGCAGGTGTCGCATATCGGCTGGCCCTCGTATGAAGTACCGGTGTCTCCGAAATAGGGCGTTTCCCCCGGTTCCCTTGGCACAATCGGCTCACCACAGAGCGCACAGATAAGGTTCTGGCGCAATTCCTCGCCTTCCTCAAGCTCCTCATGCTCAGCCTTCTCCCTGGCGATCCTGGACGGGCCGGACTGGCAGTTTGCCTTCTCGGCGTACTGGCAGATGTAGTAGCGGTCACATTCCCCGCCGAGGAAGCGAGCCGGGAGCCAGCAGTTGACCCCCAGCTCCTCTTTGGTAACGGTGACCATGTTCGTGTGCAGGTTACCTTGAACATCAAAATTGACTATTCCTACCTTTGGCATTCTATTAACCTCCCTTTCAATTATTTTCTAGGTAGCAGTTCACCAACTCCGGCGAGGCGTCCTCGACCGGGGTAAACGCCTCGAGGACAAGCCCGAACTCGTCAAGTGACCAGTAGACTTCCCGGCCCTTGTAGCCGTCGCCGCTGGCGGTGTGTGCCGGGGTGATGACGTCGCCGAAAGCGGCCTCGAGGGCCCGGACGGTGGCGCCATTGTCACAGGGGACACTCTCGCACACACCGGTTTCCGAGTCCTCAACCTCCAGGAATCCCAGACCACTTCCCCAGGACCCGCGGAACTGGATCAGCTTGCCTTTTCTGATGTCCATCGTTTTGCCTCCCTTTCTTTTATTTGAGCTTACCCGCTCACTTCTGCCGGCCATGAGCTGACCGGCAGCCGGTGAAGGGGTAAAGGTCTATATTAGCCGCACAAGGGTTTCTTCTGGCCACGTCTCCCACTCCCAGGGTGCAGCATCATAGCCCGGAAGCCGGCCGATAGTGCTTTGCCTCAGCGCTTGGCAGAAATGCCATGCCTCGCTAGTCTTCCATTCCGGATGCTCGCAGCTCTGATATTCATAGCAACTAATGAGCTTTAGAACCTCAACCGGAGTCGGCGGATTAGCAAATCGTTTATATTGGAATGGTAAAAGATATTCCGCATCCGTCCGGCCCGGCAAGTCTGTCATTTCAGAGTCTTTATACCGGTAGCAGACGCTCTTGACACACTCATCAAGTAGCATCTGGCCCACCTCTGAGGCATTGAGTTGTGTTAAGCTGCTCGACCCCTCTTTCCCCTCAGGATACCAGTGCATTGGCCGGGATTTGACACTCAATCCAGCGTCAATCATTGCGTTGATGTGTGCCTTGTCTACTACAAATGCGCTCATTGTTCTAACTCTCCCTTCGTTTATTTGAGCTTACCCGCTCAGGTCAAGGCTCAAGCTAGGCTTGAGCCTATCCCTCAGAGGTTAAGTGTTTAGCGGTATGCCATGCTTGGCTAGGAGTACCCTTGCCTTAGCTATGTCGGCTTGCTCTTGGCTTGCCCCTGCGACTTCAACTAAGCTATCAATATACTTGGCTGCAATTCGGCACATCTCCGAGTTTATGTCGTTATAGTCGCTGTCAAGATACCAAAGAAGCATGCCATATTCTATCGACTTAGGTACGCCATTACGGTTGTCAAACTGGCTGAGGAAGTGCTGGGTATCCTCTCCATTTTCAAAGTAGGTTTCATAGAAGCCGTTTATATCATAGTGAGCTATGAAGCTACAATGCATGATTAAGTGGTGATATAACGGCTTGGTGAAGTGCTTGCGCTGGCACCCATACTTCAAAAATGTCTCCCACTGCTTGAGGACCCGGCTCTTTTCCTGTGCTGACATGAACCTGACATCTTTTAGTTCTTCCACTGACTTACCTCCTTTCGTTTATTTGAGCTTACCCGCTCAGGGGAGAGCGGGACCGGCTCCCGCCCTCGGCCTGAATTGGCTAGCTAGCTAGTCCGGGAATGTCCTTTATCTGTCGCTGCCTAAAGTAGAGATCACGTTCTATCTTCAACCCCGCTGGACCGGTAATTGACTCGAGTTCCCTCAGTGAGAAGTACCCCCATTCCTTCTCGTTGCCATCTACTAGACCGAAGAAGCGATCCTCGCCGTCAAACTCTGTGGCGTACCAAGTCCAGTTTGTCCAGGGCGTGAAGAACTTTGCTATAACCTTTTTCTCCTCAGCCGGGACTTCCTCAGTTTCGTAGAGCTTTGGGAATTGCTTCCTTAGTTCCTTAGTTAGCAGTTGCATTGGCTCCTCCTTTCTGTTATTCTCAGCCTCTAACCGGCTAGCGCCAGCACAGGCTCTAGGCTGCCATCATTGTTGAGGCAGTAGTTCACTACCTCATTCGACTCCGCGATGCGCCATTCTTTGACAAGAAACCATCGCCTAGCCAAGTCTTTGGCATAAGTCTCGGCTTCCTGTTTTGTCGCAAAGCGGAGAGCATTGCCTGTCCAGGTTGTCTCGCCGCTAACCTGGATCTCCACTTTGTAGCTCATAGCCCCTCCTTCCTTTATTTGATAAAGCCGGCTTGGTGCCGACAGCGCCAAAAAAAAATAGGCCACCTCCTTTCTAGCTTTGAGCTATCGAAGAAGCGGCCACCGGCAAATAAAAAACCTCCGGGCGGAGGTTACCGCCTTCCTTTTCCACAGTCTCTGCTGTGACCTATCGTTCCCCTTGGGGGGCTGGCTTTGGCACCTTTAAGAAAGACTCAAAGGCTGCCGTGCGGCTCACCGGGCCAGTACCCTAACCGCAACTCTTGATAGCTCTGGGACTTATTCAATTATTAACGTTCAACTCAATTTTTGGCTTACATTTTATTTTATAACATCTTTCTCTCATTTGTCAAGTACATTCTTCAGAGAGTGTTTTAGAATATATGCTAAAGTAGCTAAAACAAAAAAATCTCATCCCAAAACCTCCAAAATTTTATGGCACTGGCACCTTATCTGCTCCTTCAGCTCACCTGGCAACTCAGCCAGCGTCTTGCTGTCCACCAGCTCTATTGTCGCCTCTTTGCTGCCCTGGCCCTTGCCGGTCAAGCGGTCCAGCCGCCAGATAGGAGCGCGCTCAACGTCAATCTTGTCAAAGCGCACCTCCCTAGGCTCCCCCGTCCTCTGGCTTACCCCGTAATTGACGGTTCTCCACCAGCCACACATCGGGCAGGCGATCCTCTCCACCGGATTCCGCCTCTCTCTCTCAGTGTCTTTGTAGCTCATCTAGCACCTCCTTTCTATAAAAGCAATTGCCGGCACCTATTTGCTGCAATCTCGCAATACTTCTCCTCTATCTCTGCTATGGCGGGGAAGTTACTACCATCTGCACGCTCTCATCTGGCAACTCAGACATAGATCGGCAGTCTTTATTGAATATCTTGGTATGGTTGTCTTGATAGTAAGACTTGACGTTCTCCCCATGCCTAAAGGCAGGGAATTCTTTCTCATTTGCATGAGCAACACTTGCTTTCTTAAATGTCACCTGTCCCTCTCCAAAACTCCAGCAGCGGGTGATGCTCGAATATCTCCTTGTCGGATTCCGCCTCCTCGGTTACCACCCGGGTCCCTTCCAGACCGACAAAGTGGCTGGCGTGATAGCGGGCGCCCATGGCAAATCCCCTCTCCACGCCCTTCCACCTCATAAAATCGTGCACGGCATAGGGTGACAGCCCGGAGTCATCCAAAAGCGTCGAGACTGTGTGCCGGATTGCGTGCCAACCCAGCCTCTGGGGTCTCAGTGCCTCCAGCCCCGAGCGGTTTACCACCACCCAGAACATCTGCGACATCTGGGTAAGGCTGTACCTTTGGCTAAAGTCATGGCTCTGCAGGTAAGGCTTTATCTCCTCCGGTATCAGGTGGTACCTCTCCCGACCGAACTTAACCGTGCTGACAAAAATGGTGTCTGCCTTGAGATCCATGTCCCCGGGCTGCAGGTCGCACATTTCCTCCCGGCGCAGGCCATAAACACTAGAGAGCGCCAGAAAGCAGGCTGGGGCACCCTCCAGTTTGCCGGTCCTGGCCGCCTCAACCATTATCCTGATCAGCTCGGGGTCAAGGGCCGGCTTGTACTCGTCCCGCTGCCCTATTAGCGGAGCTTCCCCGCGGCGCCAAGCCCAGTCTAGTTTATTGACATTAAACAGGGTCCTGATCACCCTGAAGGCAAAATTGATTGTGCCCGCTGACTTTTTCTGTCTCTTCAGCTTTGCCAGGTATTTGTTGATGCTCTCCTTATCCAGGGCATCAGCCGAGTCCAAGAACTGCCTAGCGTAGCTCACATACTGGTTGCGGGAGCTACTGTCCGGCAAATTGGAGGCGTATTTTTGCAGCAGGTCGTCTCTTTCACTCATTAAAATCATTCTAGATGGAATGTAAAGAAATGTCAACCTTGGGGAGAGGCAGCTCAGCCAGCACTATTTGACTTCTAGTATATTACTAGCAGTATATGACTAAGGGGTCGGGGGTTCAAATCCCCCGGCCCCCTTTTTTTGTCCAGATTTCGGGGACCACCTCACTAATCCCACCCCTCTGTTTATCTGTAGTGGCGGTTGCTTAGCGCCACTTGTCTATGGAGTAAGTATTGGGTGGCCCAAAGGTGGGTCCCCACGTCTGGCAGTCCCCGGTGCCTCCAGCTACTACAATGACAATGGAATCAGGGCTGTCTAATTTTGGTACTTGTGCATCATCAGGAAGGTTAAGATGGTCCGGGTTTAGCTGCCTTGTACCTCGTTCTTTGGCCTCGTACTTCCTCATAAACTCAGGATGGGTCACCATCAGGTAACTTGAGTACCAATCGTCAGCACGCTGAGTAACATTGTCCCACAGGTAGTCCTTAAGGGTCTGCATTGTCTTGGCACAATCATATTTGCTCGCCCAGTGGAAGGCAGTGTCCGGGCAAAAGAGTGCTATGGCACCTTGGCTAGTCAGCTTAAGAGTTTCTACGAGAGCCTCTGGGCTACTACATTGGACATCCTCAAGAGTTCTCATACTCTCTGATATGTATATATTCTTGAACGGAACTAACAGAACGTCCGAACTCCAATACACAAGGACGCTCTCATCGGCATCATAGCCGAAGTTCACATTCAAGGTATCCCAGGGGGTATTCGGGTTCTCAGCAAAGATTGTACCCCAAGAGTGAGGGCCTGTGCGCTCCAGCATATTGATACCAAATTCGCATTTTCCTAGATTTATACCCATCAGCGAGCAAACCCGTTTTAGGGACACATTAGCAGGATTGCCTGAAGTAAGGAGAGCAAATCCTTGGTTCATGCCTATCTCCTTGCCGATAGGTCCGCTGACAACGTACATATGCCCCTTCGCCATATCACCACCATAGCCCACACAAGCACCCGTCTCAGCGATGGACAGTACCACTGGCATATATTCAGGCTTGCACCCTGCCATCACCGCATTAACGGCTATCCTCTCTATCGTAGCCGTATATTTACCCTTGCTGAACTCTATCACCTCGTCGGGCGAGTGGCTAGTTCCCGTGAGCATCCTAGCAACTCTTTCCTCGGTAGGCGGTACTACAGGTCCACCGTCGGTCATCCATGCGTAGGGTCCTCCGGAATATTGAGCCACAAGGTCGCCCTCAAAGTAAGCCATCATCTCATCGTAAGTCCCTGTCATGGCGATTCTTGGCGGCACCGGTGGTGCATAGGTGCCATCGGCTGCCTCTTCCGCGGTGAGAGGTCTGGTCAGGGCATCGATAAAGTCAGGTATCCAGGGACTCAAATCCGTTAGGAATGTATCCGCAGGGCAAGCAACTTGGCGTATATTCGGGCACCCCGAGTTCCGGGCTGAAATCATTGCCAGGGTGATAAGGTCGGGGAGGTTAAAGCTTTCCAGTGTACAAGGAATACTCATCTTTTCAATCGTGGCACAAACTGCGCCCGTACTATTGGCTTTGCCTCCTCAATAGTTGTGCCCGAGTATAATGGCATCGCAGGACTCAACGAACTCCCACGCCTCACTACTCTTGGAGTCTTTCATGTAGAGTAGCTCGGCGGTGCAGCCAGGGTAAGCCGCCATTATATCAGCTGGTAGTGAGTCCATCACCGCTTCATTGCCGCCCATCATGTTGACGACACCGATTTTCTTGCCCACTACGGTGTCAAGGCGTGGAGCCAGTCCAATATAAGGTATTGGCACTACAGCACCACGCGGGTCCATCACAGTATAAACTGGTTCTCCAGCCGGCGCTGCTATCACCACTGGTGCGGGAGCTGGCGTAACTGGTTTGGCTGGCCCGGCAGGTGTCGTCGGCACAACCGGTACCGTTGGAGTTGGCGGTAGTCCTGGCGACGGTGTGACTACTGCCGGTGTTGGTGTGATTACTGTTGGTGCTGCGGGTGGCGGTGCTTCTGGTTCACCACAAGCCACAAACGGCATTGCTACCAGCATCAACGCTAGGCAGATAACGCCCAACATTGATATTCTCTTTTTCATCCTATTTTGTTCTCCTTACTTAAATAATTCCGGTCTTTCCCAGGTGTCATCCAGTCTCTCCTGAATGTCATTTGTTATGTATCACCTCCCTGGGGCAGGGCGCTGACCCCGATTACGGTCAAGGCGCCACACGGGACGGGAAAGGAGCGGCTAAGGCTAACTAAACCGGCCTTGATTTCCCGAGCGCCCTTACTACTTGCTAACCTTCTAGATAGCGAAAGTATATACCAGCGTTAACATTTTGTCAACCTGTTACGAGTCTAGCTAGGACTGCACTCAGCGCAAAACGGAGCTAGTTAAACACTAGCCCCGCTCTGCTCGCCTTCCTTACTCTGTTGCCTTCTACTTCCTAGCTCGCCTCCAATTTTCTGTTGCCTCACACTGGTCGGATAGCCAATAGTCTCCCCGCAACATGGCTCTCTCACTGGAATCTTTATTTAGTTGTTTCACCGGAACAGGCCCTCGATTCCCTTATAAGTCCTCTCGCTCCGGCGTCGGATTCCTCCTACTTCAATACGCTTGTTTCCTTCGTCGATAAGGTAGATTATTCGGATATCTCCAACCCTCACCCGATATATGTCATTGTATAGCTTCTCGCATCCTCGGGCTCTAGGGTCACTAGCTAACGCTCCCAGTCTGGTTGCCACACGCTGGTAGTCTGCTTCTTGTAAGCCGTCCAGCTCTCGCTGTACTCTTCGGCTACGCAGCCAAATTTCAAACGCGGGCCGCTCGTTGGCGTTCATAATCCTCTAACTTGATGGCTTCCTCCTCTGGTGCCGAGAGGGACTCCTTCATTGCGAGCATGTCCTCCAGGTCCTCAACCTTCTTGAGGAGAGCTTCATATTCATCGTAACGAGTAAGTACAGCCTTCGGCTTTCCATACTGCGTAACGTACAGGGGTATCCCCCGCTCTTCGAGTTCTGCCATCAGAGCACCTAGTTTAATCTTAAGTTCGCTTACGGTGACGATGTGCGTAGGCATTGAAAAGACTCCTCCTTATTTCCACTTATGGCTATTGTACTAACTTTTGTACAAAACTTCAACCATTTGAGTGAGACCCCGAGGCTTCGCCTATAATGTTCTGTTGCCTTCGACTTCCTGGCTCGCCTCCCTTATTCTGTTGCCTTACACATTCTGGCTCCAACTCCTATAAAATGTCTTCTGAGTTAACAAGATAGGCATATACTTTTATAGTCGTAGTGTAAATTTATATTAACCTTTTGTCAACCGCTGTGTCAATGAGTGCAGTCTAACTGGGACTGTACTCTCCACAAAATAACGGGGGGGGGCTAGGGGAAACAGGGGCTAAGGTTTTAGCATTCCCTAATCCTCCTTCCCCTCCCGTGTGCTGCCCCTAGCGTAATCGGGCAAGTAGCATCCCGCCACCAGCCTTGGTAGGACTATATTACTATTGAGAAAATTACTATTGGGGGATTGAATCAAAAACGCCTGCAAGGTAGATTAAAAGCAGTAAAAGGAGGTAAACATGAAAAGGTTTTTTAAGAGGTTCCGCTATGGGGAAAAGGGGTTTACCCTGATAGAGCTACTGGTGGTGGTGGCTATCCTTGGTGTGCTAGCCGCAGTAATGGTGCCTAATGTAGGTAGATTCATGGGCAGGGGGACCTTAGAAGCCGCCAATACCGAGGTTGCCAATGTTCAGCTAGCCGTGATATCTGCCATGGTAGATACCGACAACTCGCAAGTGGCTGACTGGGGAGCTACGGGTACTGGAGGAGGTACCGTCGGTCCCCTCCATGCATCCGCAGTCTATGAGAGTGATGGTGCTACCGAAATTTTCGTGTTGAACTACTTTACTGGCACCCTAGAGGCAACCTATACGCTCAATACAGATGGTAGTATTGCATCAGCTGAAGCTACATTAGACGGGAAGTGGAAAGACCTTACTTATGACGACGACGATGGGTGGTCGGAGACTTCGCCGTAAGAATACACTATCCCTTTCGCAAGAGGCTAAGTCTGCCACAGCTCACTATTAACGGCTCGGCTTTCATTTCTCTTAATCTAGCCGACGCCTGGCTAACAAAGGTGTTGATAGCTTCAGGTGGCGGTGAGGCAAATCCTCTAGTGAGCACTTATGGTGCGGACATATTGATTAAGGGCTTGTTGGCGTCGGCCATAGTAATTGTCCTAATTGGTTTAGGTAAGGCAAGGCTACTGCCAGTACTCAATATCTGCATGGTGGCAGTAGTGTTGTGGACCGGAGGTTGGCTATTATCCTATTTGGCTCCTTAAGCGGGCTCTGCCAGGGGAGAAAAGGGTTCTAGGGTTTCAGTTCCCCTAGAAGGTGAATCCCCCCTCCCGTGTGCTACCCTTTGCGTAATCGGGCAAGTGGCATCTCGCTATCTCCTCCCGGGGTCGGGCTGGTAGCATCCCGCCTCTTCACCAGTTACGAGTCTTAATAGGACTCGCCTAACAGTTCCTGTTGCCTTACACATTCTGGCTCGCCTATAATGTTCTGTTGCCTTTGGTTTTCTGGCTCGCCTCACCATTTCTGTTGCCTTATACAATCTGGCTACCTTCGCAGAGGACACGAGTCCTACTAGGACTATACTCTCCTTTTTATAGGCTTATGCACTCTAAATTCCCCTCAAATCTATAGGACTATACCACAAATCCCCCTTCAAAGAAAGTTAGAATACCACTCAAAAAGAATTTCAGGGGCATTCTCGTTGATTACAGTGCGCTCATTTTTCCACCGCTGCCCGACTACTACTAATTTTACTTAGTCCCTTAGATAGAGGTTTCACCAGGATGCAGCCCCTTCCACTTCTCAAGGAGTTGTCCCCGACTTTCCTCGTGCTCCGGGTCAGGTTCACAACAATCCACTGGACAGACTTCAGCACACCTGGAAGACTCATGAGCACCAACACATTCGGTGCATTTAGCAGGGTCGATTACATAGATTGTCTCCCCCTCGCTGATTGCCTGGTTTGGACACTCCGCTTCACAAGCTCCACAGCTAATGCACTCATCTGTAATCTTGTACGCCATTCAATTTACCTCCCCCCCTGAATAATTGCTTTCTGACAAACTCAAACTAATGGAAGGGGGTAGGAGCCACCTACCCCTTCCATTTATCCTTACCGCCACTTGTCTATTGAGATAACACTGGGTCCGCAAACGCCGGGTCCGGCACCACTGCCGCCCCAGGTCCAGGAATCACCGGTGCCGCCGGCTACTATGATAGCGATAGACTCCGGTTCCCAGAACAGCGGTACCTGTGCATCGGGAGGCAGGCCAAGATGGGCCGTACTTATTCCTTTCTCACCCGCTGGTCGCTCTTTTACACTCCGGTCGTGATGATGGGTCACGAACCAGTAATTCTGGTACCAATCGCCAGCGCGCCAGGTACAGTTGTCCCACAGGTACTCCTGAATCTCCGCAATGGTATCCCATCCGTATTTCCTCTTATATAGGTTGGCGGTATCCGGGCCGAAGTTGACAAGGGCGCCGTAAACGTTGGTCAGGGTACTCAGGGCGGTTACGATGTGGTCCGGGGTTCCCGCCTGGCATTCCTCGAGGGTGGTGGCGTTCTGTACCTCGATATTCTGGAACGGGTTCAGGTGGACCTTGCGGCCCCAGGCACAGAGTATGCTCTCGTCGGCGCTGTAACCGTAGTGCTGGGCCAGGGTGTCCCACGGGGTATCCGGGTGCTCGGCGAATATCTCTCCCCAGGGTCCGGACGTGCGCTCCAGCACGGTGATGCCGAAGTCGGCATAGCCTAGGTTGAAACCCATCAGGCCGCAGGCATGCTGGATGGTCTCGTTAGCCCGGTTGCCCGGAGCGAGGAACATAAAGCCGCTGTTCATGCCTATTTCCTTGCCGATAGGTCCGCTGACGACGTAAAAATGGGCGAAGGAGGAGTCGCCGCCGTAGCCCACGCAGGCTCCGTTCTCGGCTATCGCCAGCACTACCGGCATGTACTCCGGCTTACACCCTGCCATTACCGCGTTGACGGCTACCTTCTCTATCGTTGCTTCGTATTTCCCTCTGGCAAACGCAATCACCTCGTCGGGTGAGTGGCTGGTCCCGGTCAGCATCCTGGCAACCGCTTCCTCGGTAGGTGGCACTATGGGAAGGCCAATAGTCATCCATGACCAGGGTCCTCCAGAAGCATGGGCTATTTCATCGCCCTCGAAGTAGTCAGTAATTTCGTCGTAAGTCCCGGTCATGGCAATCCTCGGCGGGTTCGGTGGGGCATAGGTGCCATCGGCTGCCTCTTCCGCGGTCAGCGGCCTGGTCAGCTCTTCAATAAAGTTTGGAACATAATTGCTATAGTCTGTAACGAATGTGTCGGGAATTACGGCCACCTGGCGTATGTTCGGGCAGCCGGCGTCCCGAGCTGCTATTGAGGCTAAGAGGATGAGGTCGGGGAGGTTAAAGCTTTCCAGTACCTGGGGTATTCCGCTTCTTTCTATCTGGGCAGCAACTGCGCCCGTACCGGTAGCCTTGCCTCCTCAGTAGTTGTTACCGAGTATGATGGCGTCGCAGGAATTTATGAATGCCCACTCCGCTTCGCCTTTGGAGTCAGCCATTGCCAGGTAGACGGCTTCGCAGCCGGGATAAGCGGCGTTAATAGCTGGAGCTACGGTGGTCAATGCCGCTTCGTTACCACCCATCATGTTGACGACACCGATTTTCTTGCCCACTACGGTGTCAAGGCGTGGAGCCAGACCCATGTAGGGTATCGGCATAATATTGCCGCGCGGGTCCATCACGGTGAAAACAGGGTCTCCAGCCGGTGCCGGTACCACCACTGGGGCTGGTGCCGGTGTGACTGGTGTGGCTGGTCCGGCTGGTGTCGTCGGAGTTGGTGCCGAGGCAACCGGTGCTGGCGGCAGGCCTGGTGACGGTGTGACTACTGCCGGTGTTGGCGTGATTACTGTTGGTGCCCCTGGCGGCGGCGGTGTCGGCTCGGCACAAGCCGCGAAGGGCACTGTCAGCATCACAGCCAGACATATAAAAACAAGTATCTTTTTCAAATCACCTCTCCTATCTAAGATTTCTCTTTCCTTGCAAGTCTATTGTCAGCCCATATATCACCCCCTTCAGCACGCGATAAACAAAGAATATATTACCGTTAACCTTTTGTCAAGAGAATTTAACGCCAAAATCGATTGCCCCAGGTCACCAGCCCGGGGCAATCCTTATGAATAAAAAGGCCGAAGGGGTGTCTGACACCACCCCCTCCGCTCTTCTTACCTCCAGTCGTCTATCGAAGAAGCTCTAGGCGTCCCGAAGCCCCATGTCCAGGCATCCCCACTGCCTCCAGCCACGATGACGGTAACGTCCTCGGGACTGTTAAACTGGGGTATCTGCGTGTCCGGAGGAAGGTCAAGATGGGCTTTACCCAGCATCCTCGGGTCCGTCTTTGCCTCGTACCCGGCCCTCTGTCGATGGGTCACAAACCAGTAATTGTTGTACCAATCGCCAGCTTTCCAGGTAACATTTTCCCAGACGTAGTCCTGAATCTCCTGGATGCTGTCAAAGCCCCACGTATCCTTATAACGCTGGGCGGTATCCGGGGCAAAGAGGAGTATGCCACCCCTCTGCTGCGTCCCGGTCTTAAGGGCGGCTATCCAGTGGTCCGGGGTGCCCGGCTGGCATTCCTCAAGGCTCGTGGCGTTCTTTACTTCTATGTTCTGGAACGGTATCAGGTTAACCTTGCCACCCCAAGCCAGCAGAACGCTCTCGTCGACGTCATAACCGAGATCCACATTCAGGGTATCCCACGGGGTGTCCGGGTTCTCGGCAAAGGTGGTACCCCAGTGTATATTACCCGTGCGCTGAAGGTTGGTGAGACCCTGCAGACATCCTCCGCAGTTAACGCCCATCAGCTGGCAGGCATGCTCCAGTGCCATATTAGCCGGATTGCCCGACTCAAGGAAACAGAACCCGGCGTTCATGCCTATCTCCTTGGCATACGGTCCGCTGACAACGTACATAGACCCGAAGGAGCTATCGCCGGGGTAGCCCACACAACCATTTGTCGCCGCTATTGCCAGCACTGCCGGCATGTACTCGGGCCGGCACCCCGCCATCACCGCATTGACCGCTACCTTCTCTATCGTAGCTTCTCGCGGCACCCTGCCCCAGCCGGTCCATGATAATACCTCATCAGGGGAATGGCTGGTTCCGGTCAGCATCCGGGCAACCGCTTCCTCGGTAGGCGGCACTATGGGAAGCCCGGCAGTCATCCACGCCCAGGGGCCTCCGGTGGGAGTGGCAACAAGGTATCCCGTAAAGTAGTCTGTGATTTCGTCGTAGGTTCCGGCCATGGCAATCCTCGGCGGGACAGGCGCCTGGTAGGTTCCTGATGACGCCTCCTGCGCAGTTAAAGGCCTGGTCAGAGCGTCGACCATGGCAGGTATCCAGGGGCCGAGGTCATTCACCGCCGTGTCCGAAGTTACCTCTACCTGGCGGCAGGCTGGTATTCCGGCGCCCATAAACGCATCGGCTGCTATTATTACGAGGTCGGGGAGGTCATAAGATATCATTACACAGGGGAGTCCCATTTTTTCTAAATCAGCCACAACTAGGGCTTGCCTTGCGGCGGCTCCCCCTCAGTAGTTCTCGGCCAATATAGCGCCGTCAAAATTGTCCACCGCCCACTGCATATCAGGTGTGGCCATTTTCCACATGTCCGATGATTCGTGGGATGTCACAGTGCAGGTGGGGTATTGAGCCTGTAAAGCAGGTCCTATTGACCGATTTGCGGTTTCATTCCCGCCGTGCAGGTTTATTGCAAGGATATTCTTGCCATCTATGGTGTCAAGGCGGGGAACAAGACCCACATACTCTACCGCTGCCTCAGTAGCGCGCGGGTCCAGCACGGTGAACACCGGCTCTCCAGCTGGTGCCGGTACCACCACTGGGGCTGGTGCCGGTGTGACTGGTGCGGCTGGTCCGGCTGGTGTCGTCAGAGCTGGTGCTGGGGCAACCGGTGCCGGCGGCAGGCCTGGTGACGGTGTGACTACTGCCGGTGTTGGCGTGATTACTGTTGGTGCACCTGGTGGTGCCGGTGGTGTCGGCTCAGCACAAGCCATGAAGGGCAGGGCTGCCAGTGCCAGAATTAAACAAGCGATACCGAATATTGTTGCCTTTCTCATCAACTTCTCCTTTATTTAGAATTAGAATGATTCTGGTCTTTCCCAGGTGCCATTCAGTCTCTCCTGGATGCCATTTGCTATGTATCACCTCCACTTAACAGGGTGCTGACCCCGATTACGGTCAAGGCACCACACGGGACGAGAAAGGGTTCGGGTGATGCGAACCCGGCCTTGATTTCCCGAGCACCCTGCTACTAGATTACAATATACCACCGTTAACCTTTTGTCAACCTGTTACGAGTCTTTAATAGGACTGCACTCAGCGCAAAACGGAGCTAGGTTAAATCCTAGCCCCGCTCTGCTCTCGCCTCTGGCCGTTCGCAATTCCGTATGATAATATATTTAGAGTATGGATGCGCAATGGTATAATTACAGTCCTGAAGAAATTATCACTACGCTTGGTTCCCGCCGTGAAGGCCTAACTACGCTGGTATCTCAACAGTGATACTCGAGCCTTTGCCTAGCTGAGATTGTATTGTTAGCGTTCCACCGACTAATTGGGTGCGTTCCTGCATTCTATCTTGACATTGGCTTCCCAATATGCTAAAAACAGCTATAGTTACAATATATACTATAGAGCCTAGAGTCTAAGACAGTATATATAGTGAAGGAGGACGGAGAACATGACAGAAAAGCATTTAGGACAGATAACAGACGAGATAATTGATAATTGGGCAGAACAGTATGAGCAAAGAGATGAAGGTTTATACTGTAAGAAGTGTGGTGGTCAGATTAAGCAGGTAACTTGCCATGTCTCCATCCACATCAAGGAATTTGAACCAACTTGCGCTGGTCCGGGTCAAGTTGCACATATAAAATTTCCTTTCTGCCCAAAGTGTGATGGCGATATTGAGTATGCCACTGCATGTTACCATATTCCCGAGTGGGCGCGACCTCGGCCATGCGTGGCGTTAATAACTAGCTAAAAGCGGCAGGAGGCAATAATGGAAAAGGACTATCTAAGCATTGGACACCTGGAAAGGAGCTTGAATTTCAAGAGCGGCTCAAGAATTGCTTGACGTTCGCCGAGTGCCATCTCGTTATGCTCATCCGCGACCTCTTGAAGTATGATGGGCGAAGCAAAGAGGTAAAGAGAGCATTGGCTCAAGCAAGGCTGCGCTTAGCCTCTGCCAGCTACAGGGATCTCAAGGAGCTAGCTGAACTAGAGGCAAGAATACAGGAGAAACCGATGGAGATACCGGGGTTAGCCAGGGGCTTTGAAGTACAAAGACTGATTGAGCTAGTGAAAGAGCGGGCTAAGATAAAGGATGAGGGGATTAACAAGGAGGAGCTGCGATGCCGGTAGAAGCTACGGCGATGAAGGACCTTCGTGGCTTTTTTAGCCCAGAGCAAGTAGAAGCCATGATTGAGGGCTGTGACAACTTGCGAGACCGTGTGCTCATAAAGTTACTATGGCGCACAGGGATGAGAATATCGGAGCTGGTCCGCCCCGGGAAGGATAGAAGTCCAGTTCTTGGCCTAAGAGTCTCCAATGTACTCTGGGATGAGCATGCCTTCATAATCAGGCATGCCAAGAGGAAAGGTAACCCGCCGCGGAGAATAGATGTTGATACTGAAACATTAGCTATGGTCAGAGAATACTTGGAAAAACGCCCGAAGAAGTCTGAATTTATTATCCCCATTGGAAGACAAATGGCCTACCTGGTAGTTAGAGAGGCAGCAGAGAGAATAGGCATAACCGAGGTGGGTGACCCCCTAGTATCAAAACGCAGGCACCCGCACCCACATCATCTGAGACACAGCCTAGCTGTCCATAGTGTTAGGAAAACCAAGGGCAACTATGCCGACCTGATTCGATTACAACAGCAACTCGGGCATGCCTCAGTAGCTACCACTGCCAGCTATGTACAGTTCAGCGACGAGGAGCAGCGCAAGTGGTATGACGAGCTGTGGAAGGAGAAGGAGGATGAATAAGGAAGAAATCTTGGCAATGGAAGGGGAAGAGCTTGATAAATTGATAGCTGTTGAGGTTATGGCTGAGCCAGTACCAAAGTTCATCCCCGAAGATGCATTGGAGCTTCAATTATCTGGCAACCCCGTTAAATCCCCAAGGGAATGTTGGTTATGCCTATGCGAGTATGACCAAGGAGATGTTCCTATCTGGCGACCATTGCCGTTTTCCACAGACATCTCGGCTGCTTGGCAGGTGATGGAGAAACTGAAGGTAGGAGACAATGAAACTTGGTTCTCCTTTTGCGAGCAGGTTGAAGAACTTTGTGGCAGTGATGAGCGGGTACTATATGAATTGAATCCTGAGATTATCTGCAAGGCAGCTCTATTGGCTAAACTGAAAGGTTGCAACAGTGGATGAGCTGAAGGTAACTCCCGGGCGTGGCGGCAACAGACATCCTCTTTCGGTGAGAGCTTTTATCCTGGATTATCTGGCTGTTGACGAGGATTACATTGCCAATATGCACCGTGCGTATAAGGTAGAGCTAGCCCGGTTAGCCGAAGAGAACGGCCGACACCGACCATACCACAAGCCACGCTATCATAGTTTCGAAATGGCGGTCTGGGTTCTTGCTAAGGAAGGTCTGATTGAGTTCTCGGGCAGGGAGGAGGAGTCCGACTCCCCCCAGTTTCAGGGTTGGGGGATAAAGCCATTACGCAGGTTCTATAGGTTGAAATAGGTGAACCGCAAGGAGGTATGAAGATGTTTCTACTAAGGTATATTCCAAGTCCACAGAACTTACTATATTATCATCATCATCGCCATCAAAAAAAGAAGCGTAAAAAACTAGCCGACTTGGAAAAGGAAGAATATCTGGCCAACCCTCCAGCTTACTTTATGAATAAAGAACACTGGTCTCTTGATGGTTAGGTGAAGTAGATAAGGCAAGCAGAATTTAGCAGGCGGGTGTAACTCAGCTGGCAGAGTCCCTGCCCTCCAAGCAGGTTGTCATGGGTTCGAATCCCATCACCCGCTTTAAGAAAGTAGCAGGAAGGTGAGATATGGAGGTTGATATTTCCCTTAAGAGCGACCAATTAAACAAAGAAGATCTACGTGCCTTACTACAGGCTATCCGCGACTGCGAGATGGCGACCTTTCCCAACAAGGAGATATCCATCTGGGTTGAGGTGCCGGATTTCACCTCGGCGGAGTGTACTGAAATTCTGATGAGCATAAAGCCACCGTTTAATCATGGACCGGTCAACTACCCACGACTGAAGCCATAGGGCTTGTCCCTACCCGGTCCCCATAGGAGGCGGGCGAGACGATAGGCTCGTTGACAGGAGTCTTGCGAGAAATATTAGTAGTGCCAACAAGGTCGGCATTAGAGGCAAAGCCACACTGTTGGCAGGAGAAAAGGGATTGAGACTTACGGAAGTCTGTTTTAGGGAATGGATGTTAGGCACAAAAAAAGGAAGGAGGGAATAGATGGCTGGAGAGAAATGCCCGATTGATTTAAAGCCAATGGCGACATGGGTTCAAGAACCGGACCCCAAAGGTATCTGCCGAGAATGCCTTCTAGCCCCGGTGCTTCAGTGGTACCGAGAGGAACTCAATGAGAAGGGCCATACGGAGTTTGTGAACGAGTTAGATAAAATTGCTCACGCGGCTGAGGTACTCCCCTTGCAATTATGCCAGGAGTTTGATAAAATAAAAAGTGAAGTGGAGGAATCATTGAGGGAGAGGCTTGAGGAGTTCGATTGTACTGTTCAAGCATATAAGCCTGATGATGATTCATAGATGATGAAGAAGTACACAAGGAGGTACACCTAATGGCCAAAATAAGGATGGCTCAGGTAGCTGGTTTACCGGTCCGAACCCTTCGCCGAATGGTGGGAATCCCGGCCCATCGGCCCAGCGCATTCAATGCTTGCATCGGCGCTGCGCTGAAGGATAAAACCTATGCCAAACCGCCAGTCGGAACCGGTGGACAGCAAGACAAGAGAATCCAGGCTGCCTTTACTGCTGCGGCTAAAGCCTGCGCAAAATAAGGGCATAAAGCAAACCTCCACTGAAATATTAAGCCCACGGTTTTGACCTTTCCCCGACCGTGGGCTTCTACTTTCCGAAATCGAGCTACTACTTACGCTGCCTGGCAGCCATGGAATAGTAGCAACCTTCATTATGACATGACTTCCATAGATTACAACCGGTCTGAATAACGATTTTGCTCTGTTCCTCTTTTGCCGTCACCTTCAAGGGAGAGATGATTATAGAGACAGTCCGGTTTTTCCCTTTATCATCGATGAACTCGCTACAGGCACCCTGCACGGATTGTATATTGACTTCCATATTAGCCTCCCTAAAGCAATTTTCTCAAACGTGGTCTTCAGTCCTTCGGTGCTGTCTCCGTAGCTACGATTCGGAGTACGATGTCGTTAGGTGTTGAGTTGTGTTCCAAGAGCAGGTCAATAGAATCCAGCAGGACCCGGCTGGGCTTCTCAGTTCCCATGGCCTCTGCCAGCATTTGAGCTGCTTGCTGCCTATTCCCCTTCTGATGGAGGTTTATCGCTTCCTGGTATATCTTCAGGGGTTCCGCTGATGGCATGTTCGTCTCCTTCCGGCTCTCCCAGGATTTCCTCAACCCTTCCGACATCCTCAGAAGTGACTACCTGCCGCTGCTCAAGGAACTTGGGCAGACTTTCCTCAAGCTCAAGCTCCCCAAGCTCAATTTCGGTAGCCTGGTAGCCATGGGACTTCAGGTGTTCTAACCACTCTTGGCAAGTTTCGTCATCGCATTGACAGGTTTCGCAGTACTGACTTTTGTTGTCCTCACCGGTCACACAGCTAGAGATTTGATTTCCCTCCCAGAGGGTGACTAAAATCTTGCGGCCGTCTTTCTCAAGCTCCACTACCTTTTTTGCCTTGCTTATGTCCACTTTGGCCTCCCCTATTTATTTTCTTTTGCAGGTTCTTTCTATCAGCCAAACGGTTTTCTCCAAATTGGGGACAATACCATGGAAGCCATACACCTCATCAAAGTCACCGTCGCCTATTTTAACAAAAAATCCATCAAACTCTTTTATTGCAGGTCTGTCCCCAAAATAATTCTTAACTTCAGCTACATCTTGCGAATCTGTAACTAAAATTAAATCACTTCTCTTATTCAAATCGAGTATTGTTCCCTTTTCCTGAGCTTTCACATAGCATTTCATCATTAGACCTCGATTTCCCTCTTCGCTAGCTCCTCAGACATAGCTCCTAACCACGCTTCCAGTCGCTCAACCCCGCTTGGCATAGCCGCTATCTTCTTGTGGGCTTCATCGGCTGCCGCGGCGAATGTCTGGTATCGCTCTACCAGCTTGGGGCGTGCCTGATAGGTCTTACCGGCAACGCAGTAGATATCCTGCTGGTCCTGCTTCAACATCCCGATGATACCCTTTGACCAACAGAGATCCTTGCTCTTGTAAGTGAAGCAACTGCACGGTGAAGCTTTAGCCCTAGCCTCGTTAACCACCAGGCCCGGGCTGGCCAGCTCCTCAACCCCAAAGTGAAGCAGCAGTTCGTGGTCGGAGGGTATCTCCTCACATACCCCCACCTCCTGGCATATCCTGTTGAGTGTAGCTATAGCTTCCATGATAAATCAGGGCAAGGGGACTGCCTGCTTTAGCTGACAGTGGAATTGCCCTACCTCCTTTCTCCGAATTTGCAAACTGGCGGTTTTAGCCATCAGTGGTTGACACCCCCTCCTTAGTATTCACTCGGAAATAGCGTTGTGGTTACTGACCGATCAGCTTCTGTAATGATCCATATCTTAGGCAGGGGCGGCTTCTCATAGGCAGAGAGGAGCCGCAGGTGCCTGGTCAGAGAGTATTCGTTCTCTCTTTTATCCTCTGGGCCTAAGTCTCCCCAATCTCCTCCAGCGTGGCGGCGGAGGCTTTCTATAGTAAACTTAGCAAATTCAGTATTCTCAGCTACCAAGTCGTTTACCCCCCTGGTCATTACGATCTGGCCAAGTGGGAATTTTCTTTCGGCACCGGCAATTCCAACTGGCTTCTCTTCCTCAGGTCTCACTGCCTTCCACGCCTCCAGCCTCAACCGCTTCTTAAATTCAGCCTGACCCCCCGGGGAGTCGAGATAATCTGTAAACTCGTGAGCGTCTGCCTCCAGGGGGAAATGCTTCTGTAGTATAGGAGTCAGTTCCTCAAAGCTTATTGTCTTTCTGTGCTCGGCAAACCACCCGGCCATCTCCTTCATACAGGCGTCTCTCTTTTCTGGTATCAGTGTCGGCATAGCTCTCCTCCTAAGGCTTATAATACTCCGTATAAAACTGGGGATTGCTCAAGAGATTCAGCAGTCGTGCGCCGGCATCGCTGGTGTAGAGGAAGTTGACCTTCTCGGCCTGGTCCTTCAGATAGGTGAGATCTGTCTTTATCACAGCTCTTTCGTCATTTGAGAGGCAGGTCATCTTGTCCACGTCGCCCTGGGCGTTAGCTGCTTCCTTGCTCAAACGCTGGCAGTCCTCATAGCTGGCGTTAGCAACACCGACACCTCTCGAGCCGAGAGTTAGAAGCCACCTGGCCAGTTTCATTCCTTCTTCAACGCATGCTTCTTTCAACTCTCCCTCCTATCTAAATTGTCTTCTCCTCCGTGATTGGCTTCATGCGCTCGCAGTCAGCTATACCGTGAATGGCCAGTTCCAGGGCGTTATCCGTCAGGAAATTTCGCAGTTGTGAAAGGATTATCGGGTCGGGAATAACCCCCATGCAGGCACTATAAATGCTCCCGGTTGGCTGGCGGGTTTTATTCAATTTTTCGGCTCTATCGAGAGTGCCGAACATCCTGTTGGCATCCTCTCTCCTTACTTCCTTCCGATCGTTCAGGTCAGCCACCTTGGTTCTCAACCGGTCGATACTTTCCTGCCGTCTTTCCGCGTCAATCCCATTCCAGACTTTCCCTAAAACATGCGCATTGTTGTAGATATAGAATAGGTCTACGGCTCGTCTCTGACAACTTCCTTCCATCTTACTTTCTCCCTTCGCACCTCCTAACCAAAGGGTGTGTGAATTCCCTTGGTTATTTCACCAGCAAATCTCTCCAACTCCTTCTTCCCCTTTTCCCTCCACTGTCTCAAGAACTTTGGCCACCTGAGATTCAAAATTTTGGGCAGAGGTGGTCCTTCATCTGGTGTCTGGGGGAGAAGTTTATCTAACGGTTTAGCCATCTTTACTCACCTCCTTCGGAGTGAGAAATAACAATAGTCAACTGAACGTCCTGAAAAAGAAAGGGCAAGCAGCTTGCTTGCCCCATTTTTATCTATTATAAAGCCCTATCTTTATCTAGGTCTTATTTTGTCTCTTTCTCCTCTCGATAAACTCCCTGAGCCTTTCCCTGACCTCACCACAGGTATCGCACTCCTCCTCCGGGATTTCCCACAGTCTGCTCATGAATTCTTCGGTAATCTGACTTGACCTGGCTGCAGTTTGCTCCATTGACTCAACATCTTTTATGGCAGTGATAGAGTGTCTCAGGTCTCTCGACTGCTTGAGTGTCCAGTCGGCGAGCTCCTTCTCTGCCCCCATGAGTTTAGCGGTCTCATCCGGGGCAAGGTCGATTCTCTCCATGGCATTGAGTTCATCTAGGGCGATGCGGATTCGCCTTATCACCTCAGGGTTCCTGACTCCTTTCTCCCGGGCAAACCTTATCCCTTCGGAAAGGGAAGAGGAGGTAACAGAGAGATGGTCTCTCGAGCATGGCAGGCATGCCGTCCCCGCAGATATCGAACTCGGTGAGGTAGACATCTCACTTTGTTCCGGGTGGGCTTCTTTTGCCGTCTCAGGGGCTATGGCAGGCTCTGGGGGGCCAAACTTCTGCGCTGCCTGGTCAAACTTATTGGCAACCCTGTCAATAATGTTTAGCCCAGTTTCAATGGCGTTGCCCGCCTTGTCGATTACAGAGAACATAGTCTCAGGGTCGGGCAGAGCAGGTGGTTTTGGTAATGGCATATCAACCTCCTGCCTTTATTTTGCCTTCAATGAGGGATATTGTCAACCTTGACTGCCACCGAACAAAAGCTCATCTTCAAGGGCACGAGCCTCTCTCTCCAGCCCGACAGCTTCCTTAAGCCCCTTGGAGATTCTTGCTTTATCCTCAGGGCTTTTCTTGCTCGGCTCTGAGCCGCCGCCTCTACCGGCGGCCATCACCAGTGGTTTCACATCGCTCCTAATCCCGCTGAGTTGGCTGTCAATAGTGGTTATTGTCTTTTCCAAGAGTGCATAGCGCCCTTCAAGTTTACCCTGGTTTGACATTTCTTTGCGCAACTCGCTTACCTGATTGGAGATGGAGACCACTACATTTTTCAGGCTATCCATCTCTTGCTTCTGTAGTGACTCCTTGAGCTCCTTGACCTCCGTCTGCAGTGCCGCGATAATTGGGGAACCCGCATTTTCCTCACCCGGTTTTTTCAGCATCCCCAGTGAATCCATCTTGTCCAACATTTCCATCTGGGTAGAGCGTCCTTCCTCACCCGGTTTTTTCAGGAGTCCCAGTTGGTTCATCTTGTCCAACATGTCCATCTGGGTAGATTTTCCTTCTTCTCCTGACTTTCGCAATAGCCCCAGTGAATCCAGCTGGGTTAGCAATCCTCCCTCTCCTTCACCCTTTTTGAGCATCCCGAGCTTATCCAATTTATCCAGCATGGTCATTTCGGTGTCCTCTCCTC